>OGDA01000001.1_pt1 | contig 225260 bp, 195 predicted proteins | sample 1570281 | NCBI WGS metagenome assembly OGDA01 (sample SAMEA2582184, study PRJEB24529) | metagenome
CGGGAGAGCCCACAACTACGAAAGCGAAGCGTGTAGTTATAGTGGGCTATAACCGGAAGCCTTTCGGTTTCTTGGATAGTGTATCATTCCTCTTTTTGACAGATTGCGCTTGCTCTTTCCTATCGGCTATTCGTTTCTGTAAATATTCGTTCAGATCTTTACATCCACTGTAGATTTGCGAGGCGTCACGTATATACCGGGTAGCATCATACTCCTTTCTGATTTGCTGTATTGCTTCCATTCCTGCACGGTCATTGTCAAAGAAACAGTGGATGCGCTCATAGCTTCCCAACGGATAGAGTGCCTTGGGAACATTGGCTACGGAATTAAGAACTATGTAATCCTGTCTGTCGAAGTCGGGTGATTGCGGACAGCTTTCCAGTCTTAAGGTCAGAAAGGAAAGGTAATCCATAAATCCCTCAAAAACGTAACATGCACTCCTTGGCTTTCCTGACTGTCTGATATGGGATATTTCTTTTGGTGCGATACATCCCTTGAAATATCGGTTGCGGATTTCATATCCACCCGATATGTTCGGAAAAGCAATGGCGAAATAACGTTTGCCGTTGTGGGTGAAACGGGCTTCCTTACATTCTCTTTTCGCCAGTGCCGTGTTTATCCCTCTTTCCTGTAGATAGGCAAGCAGGGCAGGAGAAGTCAGCTGTACAATGTCCAACTCCTGAAAACTCGGTTCGGAAAATGACTGCTTGCCAAAAGAGAAAGATACGGGACGGATGTGCGGAGTCTGTTCCTCGATTTTCTGTAGAAGATAAGGTACATAGTCGGAATAGTAGAGTTCCTGTGCCAGTGCAATGATATTTCCACCTTTACCAATTGCAAAATCATACCATTGGTTGCGTTCGGTATTTATTTTGAACGAGGGCTCTGTCTCTTCCCGTAACGGGGATTTATACCACAGGTTGATACCTTGCTGCTTGACGGGAGAATGTCCCAAACTGTACAGAAAATCCGCTATCCTGATTTGTTTTGCTGTTTGTATATCCATAATAAGATGAGTGTTTGAATAATGGTTGGAATATTTATTTCTCTTTTCGCCCGTACCTTTTTATGAAGTACGGTCTGTATAATCACTTCACTTTATTTTCGTATATATAGGATACGGTAATAAAGTGAAGCGGTTTTACATTCTCTGCAATCGCTTCGCTTTATCCTTAATATATAGACCTGCCGAATAAAGTGAAGTGATTACAGGTTAGACGGTCTAATAGTGAAAGTCTGGCTTGAACGTGTATTTCCTGCCGTTCTCCTGTACTATCATCCGTTTGTTCCGGAGCATGGTGATAAGTGATACCGCCTTTTGATGGTTCAGTTTTACACCTACTGACATATAAGACTTGATTAAGGCGGTTTCCAGATCCTTGTAGCCGTATTCCTCTTTCAGTCCGAAAGCCGCTTCTAGTGCTATGCGGTGCTGTTGTTCGGTAATATGCCTGTAAGGGTCGAACTTTTCCTCTTCCGGTCTTCCGGGTTTCTTCGCTTCGGGTCTGTACCCCTCTATGAGTTCAGGCAATGCATTGTCGTTGATACGGAAAGCGAAAGGCTCGAAATCCATTGCACGTATGTGCATGGCCGAAACATTGCTTATATCCCCGTTGCTCTTGTCCTTTTCCACGAGAAGAACGGTTTCCGCCTTGTTGTTCAGCTCCGTACCGATATGCCCTCTTGCGTTTTCATCGCCTTTGTTCTGGTGGAGTATCGTATGGATGTGTATTTGCCTGTCATCCGTCCACTGCATCAACTTGGATATGATGCGTGTCGATTCTCCCGGACTGTTGATGTCATATACCATATCACGGATGCCGTCTATGATTACAAGCCCTATGTCCGGTGTATTATAGATAGCCTGTTCGACAATCCTGATGCGCTGTTCGGGCGTGTATTTCCTCAAAGCGAGAAACTCCAGATGTTCATTGTCCCTGTCATCAGGAAGACCGGCCAGCCGTAAAATACGTTTCATGACTTTCAGGCAGTGATAATGGCTTTGTTCCGTGTCCACATAAAGGACTTTCCTTTTGTTCTCCGGAAGTTCTGCCACATACCGTAGTACCGTACCGTTTTTCAATGAGGCGGCTACAATAGCCGACACATTGAAAGTCTTTTTACTTTTGGCTTTGCCTATGGATGCACTGAAATTGCCCAGTGTGCCAATGACCGAACCTTGCACTTTTAAAATCTCAGGTGCTTTCTCATAGATTTTCGATAGGCTCAGACGTGAGGCTTGCCAAAGGATTATCGCCTGTTCTGCAGATATTTCCTTTATTTCTCTCATATAGTCCATAAGCATACCTCCCATTATTTCCGTCCTCCTGTTTTCTTTCCGGCAAGTTCAAGAGCCAGTTCTGCATCAACTATAATCTTGCGCCCTATCTGGGTAATCGCCTTGTCTATCTTACCGCTTTTCTTTATGCGGTTGGCAGTGGGCAGACTGCACCCGAACAGTTTGGCTATACCGAGTATTCCGTACACATACTTCTTTTCCGTGTCTGTAACGGGTTGCGGCAATGCTTCGGCCTGACCTGAAGCGTGCTTACTCAGGAATATGAATTCTTCGCCTGTCATTTGCCAGACGGGTTTTGATAATAATTCTTGGATATTTGTCATCGTCCAATCTATTTAGTCGTTAAACAATCAGCCCTGCGCACTGGCTGTTATTTCTGTTCTCGAACGATGCAAAATTAGGTAGGGTTATGAGTGGTAAGGATGGGGACGGTACAAACTGAATATCATTGTATCTTATTGAATATCAGAAAACAAAAATACCACTCAAAAATTATTTTGAGTGGTAAAAGTGGAACTTTCGTAAAGTATCAGGATATATCACGGATTATCTGAATATATGTTCCATTTCCTTGGCGAAATTTTGGTTGCTGTCACTGGGGAAATCTGAAACAGGCTCCTTGTACTTGGATTTGTAGTAGCTGTCGTCAATATCCAGCAGTTTCAGTATTCTGTCTTTCCATTTGTCCCTGTCCTGTTTGGAGAGTTTCTCGCTCATCAGGAATATCAGATAGCATACACGTATTTTCTCTCTCGGTTTTATTTTCAGCTTACAGTTGCAGGGGTGAAGATTCATATTGGCATAGAAATCTGGTGCGGAAATTTCTTCGAACTGTTCTCCTTCGCACACCTCATGAATGAGCGAAAGTAATTTCATGCTGAAATATTCCTGTTGTTCTTCTGTCGTTTCCTGCTGACTGATTGGCTCGCTTGATTTATTCTCTTGCTTTCCGTCAGGAATGTATTTCTTCAATATATCCAGAAAAAGGCAGCTTTGACGGTATATGTCCGCACAACAGTTCTTCATATATTGGAATGCCTCTGTTCTTGTAGCCTTTTGCTGGTCATAGAGTTTGTTCAGTTTGGCTTTTTCCCTGTCATATTCAGCCTTGCAGCGTTCATATTCTTTCTCTGCCTGTTTTTCCTCTTCGGCTGTATGCTCCCTGTAACCAATGGAATCATACCTGTTGTTGGCTTCATTCAGCGGCTTGCTCAGACTTCTTGTAACATCCAGCTGGGCTTCAATTTCCTGAGAATACCTTTCCATGTGCTGATAGCAAGCACGTTCTATGGCTCTGTCACTTAACGGGCGTATCTCATAAGCCTGTATGCTCTTTTCTATTTCAGTTTTCAGACTGTTGAGTATCAAGGTGTATTGCTCTTTTTGCTTGTCAAGCACCAGTTCAAGGATAGCGGCTTCAAAGGATTTCATGTCATTATACTCCTGATAGAAATCCGATATGAATTTCTGCCTGTCAAAAGAAAAAGCGTAATTATCTATATAGTCTCTGTATATTCTGTTAAGTTCTCCATATTGGGGAATCATCGTCTGTATCTTTCCTGCCATATACTTTATATTATGGGTTCTTGTCCTTGTCAAGGAATAAGGTCAGTTCTTCTTCCACTTCTTCTATACTCGGTAGGGCAGATTTCAGATTTTCGGGTACTGCCTTGCTCAATTGATAGTCGCTGATACCTATCGGCTGGTCATATCCAGCCAAGGCATATTGTGCCACGACCTCATCCTTACCCCTGCACAGCAAAAGACCGATGGTCTTGTTATCATTTTCTCCCCTCAGTTTATCATCTACAACATTGATATAGAAATTTAACTGCCCTGCATATTCCGGTTTGAATGGCGTTGCTTTCAATTCCACGACGACATAGGCGTGGAGCTTGATATTATATAGAATCAGGTCGGCGAAAAAGTCACTGTCCCCAATCTGGAAATGTTTTTGTCTGGCAACAAAAGCAAAGCCGTTACCCATTTCCAGCAAGTAATGGGTTACATGCTTTACCAACTGTTCTTCTATATCCCTTTCGTCAGCCTTTTCCTTTGCTCCTGCCAAGTCAAAGATATACGGGTCTTTTAACAGATAATTGGCAAGATCGCTTTGAGGTGCCGGAAGTGTGGCAGTGAAGTTGTTTACCTTGTTACTCTTGATTTGTCTGTCATACAGATTACTTTCAATCTGCATTTTCAGCACATTACTGCTCCAACCCATTTCTACAGATTGTTTCATATACCAATACCTTACACCTAATGGTAGCGGATTATTGAGTATGACCATATGGCTTGCCCAATTTATTCTTGCAATCGGTGACGCCAAGAATAAATCTTCTATATCCTCTATTTTTATTTTATAGATGGTTGCTACTGTTTTTTCTACATTCTGAAATTGCGCAGGAACCTCCTGCGTAATTTCTAAAGATTGATTATCAGCTGATTGTATTTGCGCAGTAAGCTCCTGCGTAAATTGCCCGCTGTTGAGTTTAAGGACTTCATTAGTAATGTTTTGAATATTAGGGACTGACAGTATTGAATCTGTTTCAATAAAACTACGAAGTACATTTAACGGATATAAACGGGCAAACTGGCACATATAAGTAAGATTACGCTCCGAATATCCCTTCTTTTCAGGATAATTGAATCTGATTGCCTGTGCCAACTTCTTGATAATTTTACCACCCCAGCCATGCAGGTTTTGGTGGTACAGTATATAATTGCCCATTTTCCAGTAATGGAACAACATCTGGGCATTGGCTGCGGTAATGAGCCGGACTTGTGCCTGTTCTATTTCCGAACCGACAGCATGGACAAAGGCATCAAAATGACCTTTCTTTATATTATGTTCGTTGTTATTTTCCATATTACTAACTATTACTTAACAAAGATAACTCTAATAATGGATAATCTGTGAAACAGACTGATACTTTTATAGTTGGTTAAACTTGTTCATTGCATTAGCCTTAATATCATCGGCTATGTCAATGTAGGGCTTCATGGCTTTATAATCACTGTGTCCTGTCCATTTCATTACAACCTGTGCCGGAATACCTAGAGCCAGCGCATTACAGATGAATGTTCTTCTTCCTGCATGAGTACTGAGCAATGCGTATTTCGGGGTAACTTCATCTATGCGCTCATTCCCTTTATAGTAGGTTTCACGTATAGGTTCGTTAATTTCTGCCAGTTCTCCCAGTTCTTTCAGATAATCATTCATTTTCTGATTGCTGATAACAGGCAATACCATGTGGTTTTCAAAATGGATGTCCTTGTATTTTTCAAGTATGGCTTTACTGTACTTGTTCAGTTCAATACTCAGACTATCTGCCGTTTTAACGGTGGTGACTTCTATATGGTCGGACTTGACATCACTTCTCTTTAGGTTGCGAACATCTGAATAACGCAGACTGGTAAAGCAACAGAACAGGAAAACATCCCGGACACGTTCCAGATACTGTTTGTCTTTGGGTATCTGATAGTCTTTAAGTCTGTTCAGTTCTTCCCATGTCAGGAAGATTACCTTCTTGGGGGTGGTTTTCAATTTCGGTTTGAACGTATCGTATGCTATATTCTGGTGATAGTCTTTCTTGAAGCTCCACCGCAGGAACCATTTGAGGAATCCCATTTGTTTACCGATGGTACTGTTCCTCATATCCTTTTTGTCGCGCAGGAAATTGACATATTCGTTCAGTCCGAATTCATTGAAATATTCAAAGGTTAAATCTTCCTTGAACTCCTTGAGGTGATTTTTAACGGCTGCAAACTTTTCGTATGTGGATTCAGTCCAGTTATTCTGGTTGCCGCATTCTTTTACAAATTCATCGAATACCTCCCAAAAACTTATCTTTACGTCTTCCTGGTCTTCACTTGTATCTTTCATCCGCAGGTTGAATGCGTCCTTTAGCTGTTGGGTAGTGGGCATGGCTTCCTGTACCTCAAATTCCTTGAACACGTTTTGAATTTCGGTATAGTATTTCAGCAGATCGGCATTGATTTCAGATGCACTTTGCTTTAGTTTGTTGGTACACCCGTTCTTCACTCGCTGCTTGTCAGCATCCCACTTGGCTACATCAATGCGGTAACCCGTTGTAAACTCAATGCGCTGACTTGCGTATATGACACGCATACGGATAGGCACGTTCTCCACGATTGGCACACCGTTCTTCTTCCGGCTTTCCAATGCAAAAATGATGTTTCGTTTGATATTCATAATTGGGTGTGTTTGAAATTCTACACCCAAATATACACCCAATATTTGGAATAGCAAAAGATATTCAGAAAGATTTAGATTTACTATGTACTCCAAATAGTGCTTGATTATTAATGATTTGCAATTTTATGATATTTCTTGAATATGTAGGTTCGAGAGCCTGTCTCTCCGCCAAGGAAAGGGTGTCGTACCGGCAGCCTGAAATAAAGACGACCAGAGGGCCGTCTTTATTTTTTTAGCTCCCCGTTCATCCCGCTTTTTTGCCGTTTTGCCCGCTCTGGACCCAGATTTGCTCTGCTGCGTTATGAAAATGTGATTTGATTTTGTACCTTTGTACGATATTTCGCGCATAATGGCAGAGAAAGATAAAGACATACTGGAGAATATCGGAGAGCAGGAATACAAGTACGGCTTCACCTCGGATATCGAGACCGAAACCATCGGCAAAGGACTGAGCGAGGATGTCGTGCGGCTGATCTCCGCCAAGAAGGGCGAACCCGCATGGATGACCGAGCGGCGCGTGGCGGCCTACCGCCACTGGCTGACGATGGAACCGCCGACGTGGGCCCACCTGACGATTCCCGAAATAGATTTTCAGGACATCATCTATTATGCCGCCCCCAAGCAGCAGAAAAAACTCGATTCGATGGACGAAGTCGATCCCGAACTCAAACGGACCTTCGACAAACTGGGCATTCCCCTCGAAGAGCAGATGGCGCTGGCGGGCGTGGCGGTCGATGCCGTGATGGACTCGGTGTCGGTCAAGACCACCTTCAAGGAGGTGCTGGCCGAGAAGGGCATCATTTTCTGTTCGATTTCCGAAGCGCTGCGCGACTTCCCGGATCTCGTGAAGAAGTATCTCGGCAGCGTCGTGCCCTATACCGACAATTTCTACGCCGCGCTCAACGCCGCGGTCTTTTCCGACGGTTCGTTCTGCTACATTCCGAAGGGCGTCCGCTGTCCGATGGAGCTTTCGACCTATTTCCGCATCAACGCCGCGGGGACGGGGCAGTTCGAACGTACGCTGATCGTAGCCGACGAAGGTGCTTACGTGAGCTATCTGGAGGGGTGTACGGCCCCTCGCCGCGACGAAAACCAGCTGCATGCCGCCGTGGTGGAGATCATCGTCGAGAAAGACGCCGAGGTCAAATATTCGACGGTGCAGAACTGGTATCCGGGCGACAAGGAGGGCCGGGGCGGCATCTATAATTTCGTCACCAAGCGCGGTATCTGCCGCGAGAACGCCCGTCTGTCATGGACGCAGGTCGAGACCGGGTCGGCGATCACGTGGAAATATCCGAGCTGCATTCTCGCCGGCGACAATTCGGTGGGCGAGTTCTACTCGGTGGCCATGACCAACAATTTCCAGCAGGCCGATACCGGTACGAAGATGATCCACATAGGGCGCAACACCCGCAGCCGCATCGTGTCGAAAGGCATTTCGGCCGGGCGGAGCGAAAACTCCTACCGCGGTCTGGTCCGCATGGCGAAGGGGGCCGACAACGCCCGCAACTATTCGCAGTGCGATTCGCTGCTGATCGGCGACAAATGCGGGGCGCATACCTTCCCCGTGATCGACAGCCGCAACCGCACGGCTGTGGTCGAACACGAAGCCACGACCTCGAAGATTTCGGACGACCAGCTCTTCTACTGCAACCAGCGGGGCCTTTCGACCGAGGACGCCGTGGGGCTGATCGTGAACGGCTATGCCCGCGAGGTGCTGGCCAAACTGCCGATGGAATTCGCTGTCGAGGCGCAGAAACTGCTTTCGATCAGCCTCGAAGGCTCGGTCGGATAACGGACGTGGAAGATGAAAGTGCTGGTGCTCAACGGCAGTCCGCGGCGCAACGGTCTGGTTTCGCAGATGCTGGAACATATTGCCGGCAATCTGCCGGAGACGTGCGACGTCGAGCGTATTTTCGTGCACGACCTGACCGTAAGACCCTGCACGGGGTGTATGAGCTGCCGCTCGAAACTCCGCTGCGCGCTGCCCGAAGACGATGCGCACCGCGTCGCGGAGGCGATCCGCACGGCGGATGCGCTGGTTATAGGTTCGCCCTGCTATTGGGGCAATATGAACGGGGCCTTGAAAGTGCTGTTCGACCGGTCGGTCCATGTGATGATGGGGGAGACGGAGAGCGGAATGCCGGTGGCGCTGCACAAGGGACAGCGGGCCGTGCTGGTGGCGACGTGCAACACGATATATCCATTCAGCGTGTTGTTCAACCAGACCCGCGGGGTGTTCCGCGCCCTGCGCGAGATACTCCGGTGGAGCGGTTACCGCATCGTCGGCACCGCGGCCAAAAGCGGCTGCCGCAAGGACGGCAGGCTGACGGACAGAGAGATTGAAAAATGTAAAAAACTGGCAAGAAAGATATGTTAAGCGTAAAAAATCTGCATGCGTCGGTCGACGGCAAAGAGATTCTGCGGGGCATCGACCTCGAAGTGAAAGCCGGCGAGGTGCATGCCGTCATGGGGCCTAACGGCTCTGGCAAATCGACGCTCGCGGCGGTGCTCGCGGGCAATGAGAAATTCACGGTGACCGAAGGCTCGGCCACGTTCCTCGGACGGGACCTGCTGGAGATGCCGATCGAGGACCGGGCGCGTCTGGGGCTGTTTCTGGGTTTTCAGTATCCGGTCGAGATTCCGGGCGTCACGATGGCCAACTTCATGAAGCTGGCCGTGAACGAGCAGCGCAAGTTCCGCGGCGAGGAGCCGCTGACGGCCGCCGAATTCCTGAAACTGATGCGCGAGAAGAGCGCCGTCGTGGAGCTGGATTCGAAACTCACCTCGCGCGCCGTGAACGAAGGCTTTTCGGGCGGTGAGAAGAAGAAGAACGAGATTTTCCAGATGGCGATGCTCGATCCGAAGCTGGCCATTCTGGACGAGACCGATTCGGGACTCGACATCGACGCCTTGCGCATCGTCGCCACGGGCGTTACGAAACTGCATACGCCCGAAAACGCGACGGTGGTCATTACGCATTACCAGCGATTGCTGGATTACATCGTGCCCGACGTGGTGCATGTGCTCTACCGGGGACGCATTATCCATACGGGCGACAAGACGCTGGCTCTCAAACTCGAAAAGGAGGGCTACGACTGGCTGATTAACGATTACAGGGAATGACGGCGATACTCGATATAATCCGTGATTTCCGCACGGCGCAGGGCGAAGTGTTCCGGATCGAAGGGACGCAGGACGGGCCTTATGCGGCGGTCGATCCCCGGCGCATGCGCATCGAGGCCGCCGCGGGCGCGTCGGGACGCATCGTGGTGGTGCATACCGCGCCCGACATGTCGTCGCTGGAAGTCGTCGCGGCGGAGGACGCCCGTCTCGAAATAACGGAGGTGTTCCTCGCCGAAGCTTTCGCGGAGGTTGCGGTGAAGCAGTCCGCACGCAGCCTGTGCCGCCTGACGGCCGTGCAGCTTACGAGCGCCAACGTCTCCTATACGATCGATCTCGACGGCCGCGATGCCGAGAACATGCTGGGCGGGGTGTTCCTTGCCGGCGGTGAAGAACACTGCGTCGTCAAACTGCGCACGAACCACAACGTGCCCGACTGCCGCAGCAATTCCTATATTAAAGGCGTTGCCGGCGGTTCGGCCCGCGGCGAGTTCTGCGGACTGGTCTATGTGGCGCCCGATGCGCAGCATACCGACGCGCAGCAGCAGAACCGCAACATCCTGCTGAGCGAGACGGCGCATATCGCCACCCAGCCCCAGCTGGAGATATATGCCGACGACGTGAAGTGCTCGCACGGCGCGACGGTGGGGCAGATGGACTCGGAAGCCGTGCTGTATATGCGCCAGCGCGGCCTGAGCGAGGTGCAGGCCCGCCGGCTGCAGATCGAAGGGTTCGTGGGCGACGTCGTACGCCGCTGCGGTGTGGAGCCGTTGTGTGAGACGATGATGGAGGCCGTTAGGGCCAAAATGGAAAAATTGTGACCATGTTCGACGTTGAAAAAATACGCGGGGAGTTCCCGATTCTCGGACGCGAGGTTTACGGCAAGCCGCTGGTCTACCTCGACAACGGGGCCACGGCCCAGAAGCCGCTGGCGGTGATCGAGACGATCGATTACCTCAACCGGGAGCTCAACGCCAATATCCACCGCGGGGTGCATTACCTTTCGGAGGAGGCCACGACGCTCTACGAAGCGTCGCGCGAGCGCATCCGCGCCTTTATCGGGGCGGCGGAGAAGGAAGAGGTGATTTTCACGGCCGGCGCGACGGCTTCGCTCAATACGGTGGCCTATGCGTGGGGCGAGAAATTCGTCCGTGCGGGCGACAACATCGTCGTCAGCGAAATGGAACACCACTCCAATATCGTTCCGTGGCAGATGCTGTGCGAACGCAAAGGAGCCGAGATCCGGGTGCTGCCCTTCGACGACGAAGGGCGTCTGCGCACCGAACTGCTGCCGTCGCTGCTCGACGGGCGCACGCGCGCCGTCGCCGTGACGCAGGCGTCGAATACGCTCGGCACGCGGCCCGAACTGCGCGGGATTATCGACGCGGCGCATGCCGTGGGGGCGATCGCCGTCGTGGACGGATGTCAGGGCGTCGTGCACGGGGGCGCGGACATGCAGGAGCTGGATTGCGATTTCTACGCATTTTCGGGGCATAAGCTCTTCGCTCCGACGGGTATCGGCGTGCTGTACGGCAAACGCGCGCTGCTGGAGGAGATGCCGCCGTTTCTGGGCGGCGGGGACATGGTCGATACGGTGACGTTTGCAAAGACGACCTATGCGCCCGTTCCGCTCAAGTTCGAGGCGGGAACGGCCAATTTTTCGGGCGCCATCGCGCTCGGCGAAGCGGTGAAATTCGTCCAGCGCTTCGATCCCGAAGAGGTCGAGCGGCACGAGCAGGCGCTGCTGCACCGCGCGACCGAACGTCTCGCGGCGATCGACGGCCTGCGGATTTACGGCACGGCGCCTGGCAAATGCGCCATCGTATCGTTCAACGTCGAGGGCGTGCATCCTTACGATATGGGGATGATTCTCGACAAGCTCGGCATCGCCGTCCGTACCGGACAGCACTGCGCCGAGCCGGTGATGGACCATTACGCGACGACGGGCATGTGCCGCGCTTCGTTCGCGCTTTACAACACGCAGGCCGAAGCCGACGCGCTGGCCGACGGGGTCGAACGGGCCGTGCGGATGCTGCGCTGAGAAGAGGAAACTACCATAACTACCACAAACGGAAATAAAACAGGCAACCTATGTTCATTGTACTCGAAGGATTGGACGGAGCGGGCAAATCGACCCAGATACGCATGCTGCGCCAGCTGTTTGCCGACAGGGGCGTCGAGAGCGAGTATGTGCATTTCCCGCGCTTCGATTCGCCCGTATACGGCCAGCTGATCGCCCGGTTCCTGCGCGGCGAATTCGGCGGCGTGCAGGAGGTCGATCCCTACCTCGTGGCGCTGATTTTCGCGGGCGACCGCGCCGACGCCGCGCCGCAGATACGGCAGTGGCTCGCCGAAGGTAAAGCGGTGGTGCTGGACCGTTACGTCTATTCGAACGTGGGTTTTCAGTGCGCCAAACTTCCCGCCGGCGAAGAACGCGACCGGCTGGCCGATTGGATCGTGAACCTCGAATTCGGCCATAACGCGCTTCCCCGTCCCGACCTCTCGCTGTTCCTCGACGTACCGTTCGCCTTTACCGAGCGCAAGCTCTCCGAAGTGCGCGAAGGCGACGACCGCGACTATCTGCAGGGCGGACAGGATATCCACGAGGCGTCGTTGCAGCTGCAGCAGGACGTGCGCAGCGTCTATCTCGCCTCGGCGGCCAAGGACCCGTCGCTGCGGGTCGTCGATTGCAGCGACGCTTCGGGTGCGATGGAGTCGCCCGAAGGCATCTTCGCCAAAATCCGTGCGGAACTAACCCCAATACTTGGAGCAGATGCGTAAAACACGGGTATTCAAACTGATAGCCAACGTTTGCCGGCTGATCCTCGCCTGCACTTTTATTCTTTCGGGTTTCACGAAGGTTATCGACCCGTGGGGCACGGCGATGAAGGTCAACGAGTACCTCTCGATCTACGGTGTCGAGTCGCTGCAGCCTGCGAGCATGGCTTTTTCGATCTGGTTGTGCGGCGCCGAGCTGATGATGGGGTGCATGCTGCTGTTCAAGGTCCGCATCCGTCTGATTTCGATCTTCGCCGTGCTGTCGATGCTGTTCTTCACAGCGCTGACATTGCTGAGCGCCACGCTGATTCCCGTCGAGGACTGCGGCTGTTTCGGCGAGGCGCTGAAACTGACGCCGTGGCAGACTTTCTTCAAGAATCTGGCCCTGCTGCCCATGGCCTTCGTGGTCTGGTGGCGCTACCGTCCCGACAAGATTTTCGCCTTCAACGCGCTGGAAATCGTGCTGACGGTCACCTTCTTCTTCCTTTCGATGTATCTGGGGTACTACTGTTACCGCCATCTGCCGCTGATCGACTTCCTGCCCTACAAGGTCGGGGTCAATATCTGGGAGGGCATGCACGCTCCGGCCGTCGAACCCGGCGAGACGGAGACCGTGCTCGTTTACCGCAATCTCGAAACGGGCAAACTGCACGAATTTTCGCTCGAAGACACCGCATGGCAGGACGCCGGGAAGTGGGAGTGGGTCGATACCCGGACTACCGAGGAGATGCCCGCCATACGCCCGCTTATGAGCGAATTCGCCCTGCGCGATGCCGAGGGGGACGCCACGGAGGAGATACTGACCGCTCCCGGCCGCGTGTATATGCTTTGCGTCACCTCGTTCGACCGCCTGCCGCGCGCCTGCGCCAAGCGGTTTGCCGCTCTCATACGGCGTGCGCAGAGCGAAGGCGCGCGCGTCGTCTGTCTCACGCCCCAGCCGTTGTACGGCGTCGCCTATCACGATTTCGGATCGGGCGAGGTACGCTGCTATAACATAGACGCTTCGACCATGAAGACCATGCTTCGCGCCAACAACGGCATGGTGCTGCTCGAAGAGGGCGTGATCCGCGCTAAAAAGAATTGTCGCGATATTCGTCCATAGGGACTTTTTGCGGCGAGTGGTATGAAAGTTGACCCCGGAAACGGAGTCAACTTTCTTATTATGCGAACTTTCCAAACTTTATTCATTCTTCTCGCGCTGTGCGGCTGCGGCCGCCGTCAGCCGGCGCCTGAGACGGTCCGCCCGGTGAAGGTCGTCACGGCGTCGGGCGCCGGGGTCATCGACAAGGATTTCGCGGGCATGGCTACGCCCGACGACGCCGTGAATCTGGCGTTCAAGCTTTCCGGACAGGTGCTGGACGTTCCGGTGTCGCAGGGCGAGAGCGTGAAGAAGGGGGCGCTGCTGGCCGAGCTCGACCCCCGCGACATCCAGCTGCAGGTCTCCGCCGACCGCTCCGCATACGAAGAGGCCCGCTCGCAGCTGCAGCGCATGCAGCGGCTGCTGGAGCACGAAGCCGTCTCGCAGCAGGAATTCGAAGCTTCCCGAACCCGCTATGCGCAGGCCCGCTCTGCTTATGACAACTCTCTCGACATGCTCAAGGAGACCAAGCTCCGGGCGCCTTTCGCCAGCGTCGTCGAGCGCAAATACGTCGATAATTACGAACGGGTGCAGGCCGGACAGACCATCGTGCGCGTCGTGAATCCCGTGACGACGCAGGTGCAGTTCACCCTGCCCGAAAGCGCTCTGCCGCTGCTGGCCTCCCAATCCACGCGCTTCGAGGTGGAATTCGACAACTACCGGGGCGTGAAGTTTCCGGCCGTGCTGAAAGATTACGCCAAGACTTCGTCTGACGCGTCGGGATTTCCCGTATCGCTTCGCCTGACCAATGCCGATCCGGGGCGTTATCCCGTCTCTCCGGGCATGTCGTGTACGATTACCATGCAGAGCGCCGACCCGGTTCCCGACGCCGTGTCGCTGCCCGTGTCGGCGATCTTCGCTCCGGCCGAAGGCGGCACCTACGTCTGGATCGTGACCGGCGACGGCCATGTCGTGCGCCGCGAGGTGACGCTGGGCGAGCTGTACGGCCGCGACCGCGTCGTGGTGGACAGCGGCGTGGAGCCGGGCGAGCGCGTCGTCACGGCGGGCGTTTATCAGCTGCGGCAGGGCGAGCGGGTGCGAATCCTAAAGTGATACGGTCATGAGTCTGCCCGAATATTCGCTGAAAAATAAAAAAGTCGTCTGGTTTTTCCTTTTCGTCCTGCTTGCTGGCGGCGCCCTCGGCTTCGTCACGCTGGGCAAAAAGGAGGATTCGACGTTCGTCATCAAAAGTGCGTCGCTGGTCTGCACCTATCCCGGAGCCACGCCGCTGGAGGTCGAACAGCTCATTTCCGAGCCGATCGAACGCGAGGTGCAGTCGATGCGGCTGGTGCATAAAATCACCTCCGAGTCCTATTACGGACTTTCGAAGATCATGGTCGAACTCGATCCTGCGACCGGCGCCGCGGAGATTCCGCAGTTGTGGGACGAGCTGCGGCGCAAGGTGCTCAACATCCAGCCCCGGCTGCCGGCCGGGGCTTCGCCCGTTACCGTGGCCGACGATTTCGGCGACGTGTACGGCATCTATTACGGCCTTTCGGTCGACGGCGGATTCACATGGTCCGAACTGCGCGAGTGGGCGCAGCGGATCAAGACGGCGCTGGTGACCGTGGACGGCGTGCAGAAGGTGACGCTCTTCGGCGAGCAGACGCCCGTGGTGAACGTCTATGTCAGCCTTGCGGCGCTCGCCAACTTCTCGATCCGCCCCGAATCGATCGTGAGGACCATCGGCCAGCAGAACACGATCGTCAACAGCGGCGAGAAGCAGGCCGGGGCGCTCGAAATACAGATCTTGGAGGACGGGGCCTATAAGGACCTCGGCGACATCTCCAACCAGTTGCTCATCTCCTCTTCGGGCAAGCAGTACCGGCTGGGCGACATCGCCCGCGTGGAGCGGGGATACGCCGATCCGCCGCAGACGCTGATGCGCGTGAACGGCCGCAGGGCGGTGGGCATCGGCATCTCGACCGAGGCTGACGTGGACGTGGTGAAGGCCGGGGAGAAGATCGGCCGGGTGCTCGGCGGCCTTACGCGCCAGATGCCCGTGGGCATGGACCTCACGGTGCTTTATCCCGAAGACCGCATTGCCCGCGAGGCGAATTCCACCTTTATCCTGAACCTCGCCGAATCGGTGGCGATCGTCATCCTTATCATCATGCTCGTCATGGGATTCCGCGCCGGGGTGCTGATCGGCAGTTCGCTGCTGTTCTCCATAGGCGGTACGCTTCTGCTGATGCAGTTTCTGGGCGAAGGTCTCAACCGCACCTCGCTGGCGGGGTTCATCATCGCGATGGGCATGCTGGTGGACAACGCCATCGTGGTGACCGACAATGCGCAGCAGGCCATGCTGCGGGGCGTCGCGCGGCGGCAGGCCGTCATCGACGGGGCCAATGCTCCGCGCTGGAGCCTGCTGGGAGCGACGCTGATCGCCATTTTCTCGTTCCTGCCGCTTTATCTGGCCCCTTCGTCCGTTGCCGAGATCGTCAAGCCGCTGTTCGTCGTGCTGGGGCTTTCGCTGCTGCTGAGCTGGGGGCTGGCCCTTACGCAGACGCCGCTTTTCGGCGATTTCATGCTCCGCGTCAAACCTGCGGCGCACGATCCCTACGATACGAAGTTCTACCGGAAATTCGACCGGCTGCTGGCCGGGCTGCTGCGCTGGCGGTGGGGCGTCGTTGCGGGCGTCGTCGCGCTCTTCGCCCTTTCGCTGGCGGTAATGGGTCTCATGCCGCAGAATTTCTTCCCGTCGCTGGACAAGCCCTATTTCCGGGCCGACGTGCTGTTGCCCGAAGGGTATAACATCCGCGATACGGAGCGCAACCTGCGCCTGATGGAGGAGTGGCTCCATGAGCAGCCCGAAGTGAAGACCGTGTCGGTGACGATGGGCTCCACGCCGCCGCGCTATTATCTGGCCAGCAGCAGCATTTCGCTGCGGCCCAATTTCGGCAATATCCTGATCGAACTGCACGACCGGAAACAGACCGAGGAGGTTGAAAACCGTTTCAATGCCTACGTCGTGGCGAACTGTCCCGACGTGTGGCTGCGCTCGTCGCTTTTCAAGCTCTCGCCCGTGCCCGACGCCGCGATCGAATTCGGGTTCATCGGCGACGATATCGACACGCTCCGCCGGCTGACGCAGGCGGCCGAGGACATCATGTGGCGTACGCCCGGCACGGCGAATATCCGCAACAGCTGGGGCAACCGCGTTCCGACGTGGCTGCCGCTCTACTCGCAGATGAAGGGCCAGCGCATCGGCGTCACCCGCAGTCAGATGGCGCAGGGCATTACCATCGCCACGCAGGGCTACCGGCTCGGCGAGTACCGCGAGGGCGACCAGTTCATGCCGATCCTGCTCAAGGACGAGAATATCGACGCCTATAATCTGACCAACCTGCAGGCGTTGCCGATCTTCACGCCTGCGGGCAAGGTCTACTCCATCGAACAGGCGACCGACGGTTTCCGCTTCGAATACCGCGGCGGGGTGGTGAAGCGTTACAACCGCCAGCGGGTGATGAAGGCGCAGTGCGACCCGGCGCGCGGGGTCAATACGATGGAGCTGTTCGCCGCCCTGCGCGATTCGGTGACCCGCGCCGTGCCGCTGCCCGAAGGCTATTCGATGAAGGTCTTCGGTGAGCAGGAGAGTCAGCAGGAGTCCAATTCGGCGCTGGCCGAGTACATGCCCCTGACGATGATCCTGATCTTCATCGTCCTGCTTCTGCTTTTCCGCAACTACCGCGAACCGGTCATCATCTTGCTGATGATCCCCCTGATCTTTATCGGCGTGGTGCTGGGGCTGGCCGTTACGGGCAAGGTGTTCAACTTCTTTTCGCTGCTGGGACTGCTGGGGCTTGTGGGAATGAATATCAAGAACGCCGTGGTGCTTGTCGAGCAGATCGGCGTCCTGCGGGCCGAGGGCAAAGGGCCTTACGATGCGCTGGTCTCCGCCACGCGCAGCCGTATCGTGCCCGTTGCGATGGCTTCGGGGACCACGATCCTCGGCATGCTGCCCCTGCTGTTCGACTCGATGTTCGGGGCGATGGCCGCGACGATCATGGGCGGACTGCTGGTCGCCACGCTGCTGACCGTCTGCGTCCTGCCGGTCGTCTACGCCATTTTCTATAATATCCGTGAATCATGAAACCGTTTCTGCTGTCAGTCATTCTGTTTTTTTGCCTGCCGCCGACGCACGCTCAGACCACGCTCGACGATTACCGCCGCGACGTGATCGAGTACAGCCGCCGGCTGAAAGTCGCCGCTGCCGGGAGCGATGCCGCCGCAGAAACCGTGGGGCAGGCGCGGACGGGCTACCTGCCGCGGCTGTCGCTCGACGGGAACTTCACGGCCACCGTCCATCATTACGACGGCGTCGAACGTTGGAACTTCAGCGTGCTGCCCCAGCTGGTGCAGGTCGTCTACGGCGGCGGAGCCGTGCGTGCGGCTTACCGGCAGGCCGAACTGGGATACGACATCGCCCTCTGCGACGAGGAGTTCACCCGGCTCGATGTCCGCTATACGGCCGAGTATACCTACTGGAACCTTTCGGCCATGGCGCTCTATGCCGCTTCGATGCGGCAGTATGTCAGCATCATCCGTTCGCTCAAGGAGGTGGTGGACCGCCGGTTTGCCGAGGGGTATATCGCCAAGGGCGACGTGCTGATGATCGACACGCGCCTGAGCGAAGCGCAGTACGAACTGATCTCCGCCGAGCGGAATTACACCGTGGCGCTGCATAATTTCAACATCCTGCGGGGCGCCGATCCTGCGCTCGGCGTAATGCTGGCGCAGGGCATCCGCGATTCGCTTCCGCAGCCCGTGCGGGTGCCCGCCGCCGAAGCGGCGGCATTCAGACCCGACTATGCCGCCGCGCAGCTGCGCAGCGACCGGGCCGAAGCCGGCATCCGCGCGGCCCGTGCGGCCTTCAATCCGCAGCTGAGCGTCGGCATCGGGGGATCGTGGCAGCCCTATTATCCCAACCGCACGGGCGCTACGACGGTGGACGGCTCGGCGTTCGTGAAACTCTCGCTGCCGATATTCCACTGGGGCGAACGCCGCCGCGCGACGGGCGTCGCCCGTGCCGTACAGCGGCAGAGCGAATGGGACGCCGCGCAACTCTATGACGATATCGTGCGCGAAGAGATGAACGGCTGGACGGCGCTGGAGAACAGCCGTGCGCAGGTCGAAGCCATGGAGCAGAGCCTGCGCATCGCCGGCGAGAACCTCGACATCAGCACCTATTCCTACGGCGAGGGGCTGGCGACGATTCTCGACGTGCTGCAGGCCCAGCTGAGCTGGATTCAGCTCTATACCAACGCCATCAAGGCGCATTACAATTATGCCGTGGCGGTGTCTGATTACCGGCGGATTACGGCGCAGCAGTAGCCCGGAAATAAAAAATCGGAGGGTCCGTCGGACCCTCCGATTTTTTCGCCGGTTTGCGGTGTCAGGCTTTCGCCGGTTCGGTGCTGACCACCGCGATTTCGTGAGATACCGGGGCGATCATGCGGAACATGCGCATGATGCCGCAGTATTTTTCGTGCGTCAGCGTCGCCGCCCGGCTCACCTTGGCCTGATCGTCCTCGGTGTCGCATTCGATGTTGTAGACGACGTGGAACGACTTGAATACGCTTTCGGACCGGACCTCTTCGGTCGAAAGTTCGCCCGATACGCTTATCTCGAAGCGCTTGGGACGCAGGCGCTCCTTCTCCATAATCATCAGGGCCGTCATTCCCGAACATTTGGCTGCGGCATAGAGCAGCAGGGTCTTGGGATTCATCTCCCCGCAGTCGGGACCGTTTTCGGGCACGAGTTTCGAATCCCCGGTCAGCTGCAACGTTACTTTTTCAATCATATGGCTGAATTTTTATTGAACAACGCTCTTCGGGCAAGAATCGTACCTTACTGCCGCATTCCGGCCGTCTCCGCAGGCTCCCGCCGCGGAGCCGCTTCGGGCCTGCTCAGCGGATGCTGAATCGTGAACCGGGTGCCTTTGCCGGATTCGGACTCGACCGAAATGGCGCCGCCCAGATACTCGGTGATCGTGCGGCAGATCGACAGTCCGAGCCCGACGCCTTTGACGAACGAGTCGGCCTTGTAGAACCGTTCGAAAATCCGGTCCAGATGCTCCTGCGCGATGCCCTTTCCGGTGTCGTGGACGAACAGTTCGACCTTTTCGCACCCCTGCGGGGAGCGGAAGCCGAAGGTGATGCTGCCGTTGTCCGTGAATTTCGCGGCGTTGTTGATGAGGTTGTTGACGACCTGCTTGAGCCGCGACGCGTCGGTGACTATCGGTGTGTCCGCCTGCGGCATGTCGAGCCGCAAACGGACGCCTTCCGGCATGCAGAGCCGCTGAGCCTGATAAATATCCGTCAGCAGAGCGTGCAGCGAGTGCTCCCCGAAATGGAATTCCATGGTGTTCGATTCGATCTTCGAAAGGTCGAGGATGTCCGAAATCAGGCGCAGCAGTTGGTCTCCGTTGCTCGTTATGAGCCGGCTGTACTCCTGCTTCTCCGCCTCGCTGAACGGGATGTCTTCGCTGGTGAGCAGGTTGGCGAAGCCGATGATGGCGTTGAGGGGCGTGCGTATCTCGTGGCTCATGTTGGCCAGAAACGCGCTTTTCAGCCGGTCGCTCTCCCTCGCCTTGTCGCGGGCTGCGCGCAGTCCGTCTTCGGAGGTCTTGTGGGCGTGGATGCTCTGGCATATCCCCACGATGCGGTAGGGCGATCCGTCGCCGGTCTGTCCGAGGTATACGGACTGCTCCTCGAACCACTCCCACGTACCGTCACCGCGCCGGAGCCGGTACGTGAACGTGTCGGGATTCATCTCTCCTGCGAGTTGTTTTGCGAAGGCGTCGGCCAGCCTGCCGCGGTCTTCGGGATGCACGAGCCTGAAGAAATCTTCGGTGCCGATCGTGCCGTCGCCCGCCGGAAGACCCAAGTGGGCGAACCAGCGCTCGTCGATGACCATCCTGTTGTGGCCGAGGTCGAAAAACCACGGGAATATCTTCGTCTGCGACAGGGCCATGCCGAGGATGAATTTGCGGGTGATCTCCTCCTCGGTGTTGCGGAACAGAAAGACGATCCGGCGCAGTTGCCGCCGCCGGTCGTAACGGCCGACGAAACGGCCTTCGATGTAGAATTTCAGGTTGGAGTTCCGAAGCCGGATATAGCTCCATGGCGGCAGGTCTCCGTAGCGGTGCCGTTCCCTGAGCCGGGCGAAAATGCCGGGCAGAAGGTCCTGCCGGTCGTGACAGACCGAAAGGATGTCGGAGATGTTCAGCGGATGTGAAAAATCCCCCCCCCGCGGATGCGGAGTTCGTCGCATGCCCGTGCGTTGATTTCCGTAATTTCCCCTTCCGGAGTGAGCGTGACGGCGCCGACGGACAGCATGCTCAGCGTGTCTGTCTCGGACTGGGCGCCGGTGCGGGAGGCTGCGCGCGGGTCCTTGTGATGAAAAAGACGCGATTTCATCGAGTGGAGGTTTAGCGAATCAGTGACGACGCAAGGTAGGGATAATTTTCGACAGATGCAAAAGCGGCGGTTTGCGGAGAATCCGGCAACGGCATATATTTCGTTTCCCTATGTGAGAAAAAGGTAAATTTTCGTATATTTGCCCTTTGTAAGAATCTAAGTCTCGTATGCGGAAAAATCTGAATTTATTGCTGGCCTTTGCCGTGTGTGCGTTGTGCGCGTCCGGAGCGCAGGCCGGAACCCCCGAATCTGCTGCCTTTATCGACCGCGGCAGGTCGCTGTTCGACTTCGGTCGCTGGACCGACGCCCGGCATGAGTTCCTGCAGGCGCGGGAGACGCTTTCTCCCGCCGACCGCGAGGCGGCGCAGACGGTCGACTTCTATCTGGCGGCCTGCGCCGTCGAGCTGGGCAGCCGTGACGCCGAGGCCGCGCTCCGCCGATTCGAAGCGCGTTACCCCGGATCGGTCTATGCCAACGACGTGCGGTTCTCGCTGGGCTCCTACTATTGCGCCGAGGGCGATATGAAACGCGCCCGCGAAGCTTTCGAAAAGACCGATTACAAAGCTCTCGGCCGGGCGCGCAAGGAGCAGTACGACGTTCGCATGGGCTATGTCGAATTCACCGACGGCGATTACGACAAGGCGTTCGGCTATTTCGACCGCATCGGCCCGCAGAGCGAATATGCCGACCACGCGCTTTATTACAAATCCTATATCGACTATGCCGAAGGCCGTTACGGCCGTGCCAAGCAGGGCTTCACGGCTTTGCAGCGCAGCGACGCCTACCGCGACGTGGTGCCGTACTACCTGCTGCAGATCGAATTTCACGAGGGCAACTACCGCTATGTCGTCGAGAACGGCGGCAAACTGGTGCAGCGGGCCGTTCCCGAACGGCGCAAGGAGCTGGAGCGCGTCATTGCCGAGTCGTGGTTCCGGCTGGGCGATTTCAACAGGACGATCGAACATCTGGACGCTTTTGCTGCGGCCGGCGGCGAGCTGGACCGCGACGGCAGTTACCTGATGGGCTTCTCGCTCTACCGCACGGCCCACTATCCCGAAGCGGCGGAATACCTGCGCCGAGCGTGCGGCGCCGAGGATGCGCTGACGCAGAATGCCTCGTACCATCTGGCCGACTGTTACCTGCGGGCGGGCGACAAGCGGGCCGCCATGCACGCTTTCGCCATGGCCGCGGACGACCGCTTCGACGCGACGATCGCCGAGGATGCGCTGTTCAATTACGGCAAACTGCAGTATGAGCTGGGCGGCGGAGCCTTCAACGGCGCGATCAACGTGCTGACGCGCTATGTGGAGCAGTATCCCTCGTCGCCGCGCGTGGGCGAAGCCCGCACGCTGCTGATCGCCGCTTACTACAATTCCAACGATTACGACGCGGCCTACCGGGCCATCAAATCCTTCCCGACGCAGGACGCCGACATCCGCGCCGCGTTGCAGAAAATCACCTATTTCCGCGGACTGGAAGCCTATAACTCCGGCGACATGCGCGCAGCGCAGCGCTATCTTGCCGAGTCTGCGGCGATCAACGTCAGTCCCAAATATTCGGCCCTCAACTCCTTCTGGCAGGGTGAAATCGCTTTTGCGCAGGGCGACTATACGGTTGCGGCGGCCAAATACAACGCCTACCTGAAGCGTGCGCCCCGCAGCGAAAAGGAGTATGCCATGGCGCTGTACAACCTCGGCTACTGCGCTTTCTCGCGTATGGACATGGCGCAGGCACGCGGCTCGTTCGAGAAATTCCTCGCCGTCTATCCCGCACGTGACCGTTACCGCGCCGACGCCTGCAACCGTCTGGGCGACATCCGCTACTCCGACCGGGAGTTCGAAGCGGCGGTAGCCGAGTACGACCGGGCTGCGGCCTTGGGCGGTCCCGAAAAGTATTATGCGCAGTACAAGCGCGCCGTGACGCTCGGCATTCTGGGCCGCACGGAGCAGAAGCAGCAGGCGCTGCGGCAGATCATCGCCGCGGGGGAGGGCGATTATGCCGACGAGGCCTCCTATGAACTGGGACGCTCCCACATCGCGCAGGAACAGTACGCCGAAGGCGCCGCGCAGCTGGAGAAATTCGTCGCCGACTATCCTTCGTCGCCGCGCCGGGCGCAGGCCCTCTCGGATCTTGGCCTCGCATACCTCAATCTGGGCGACAAGGAGAAATCGCTCCGCTATTACGACATGGTCGTCGAGACGGCTCCGCAGTCGTCCGAAGCCAAGGGCGCGATGGAAGGCATCCGCGAGATTTACGTTTCGGAGGGCCGGGTGGACGACTACTTCGACTATGCGCAGAAGGCGGGGCTGGAGAGCGATCTGACCGCCGTGTCGCGCGATTCGCTGTCGTTCGCCTCCGCGCAGAAACTTTACCTTGCGGGCCAGACCGATGCCGCCGCCAAATCGCTGCGCAGTTACGTCAAGAGCTATCCCAAGGGCTATTACGTGAACGATGCGCTCTATTTCCTGAGCGACTGCTACCTCCGCTCCGATCAGCGCGACGACGCCATCGAAACCCTGACGACGCTGGCCGGGCAGGGAACGAACCAATATACGGTCACGGTGCTCGAAAAACTCTCGGATATGACCTTCGAGGACAAGCGTTACGACGAAGCTGCCGCCGCTTACCGCCAGTTGTACGACGTTACGACGACGGTCGCCGGGCGTGAGGACGCCATGAAGGGCTATGTGCGTGCGACGCTGGCCGGGGGCGATGCGGCGAAGATCGAAACGATGGCCGCCGATGTCGCGGCGCATCCCGACGCCGGGACCGTCGCGCTGCGCGAGTCGAAATTCGCATGGGCCGAGCTGCTGCGTCGGCAGGACCGCCGCGCCGATGCCGTGAAACTGTATAAGGAACTGGCGTCCGACGTCCGCACGAAGGAAGGCTCCGCGGCCGCCTATTACGTACTCGAAGATGTTTTCGCGGGCGGCGATATGGACAAGGCCGAAAAGGCGATATTCGCCTATTCGGAGCGTGAGCCGCAGGCGTACTGGTTAGCCAAGGCCTTTATCCTGCTGGGCGACGTCTATGTCCGCAAGGGCGACAATTTCCAAGCTAGGGCGACCTACCAGAGCGTTGCCGACGGCTATTCGCCTGCCGACGACGGCATTGTGGCCGAAGCGAAAGAACGGATCGCAAAACTGAACTGATGATGAAACGCATATTGTTTGCCGCCGCGCTGCTGGCGGCGCTTCCCTGTAGCGTGAGCGCGCAGGTGGAAAAACGGGTCGAAGTGACCAAAGCCTATGTTCCGAGCGTCGAAAGCGCCGCGAAGCTGGCCGTCGTGCCCGATATGACCGATACGGTGAAGATGCGGCCCGAAATCGACTATACGATCACGCCGCTGTCGCTGCAGACGACACTCGCCACGCGGCCTATCCGTCCGGCGACGGTGACCTATTGGGAATTCAACCGTCCGCTGCCGTTCTACCTGAAGGCCGGGGCGGGTTATCCGCTCAATTCGGTGCTGGATTTCTACGCTTCGAGCCAGAACCCCGGTACGGGTTATGTTGTGGGGTACGTGAACCACGAGGGCCGCTATGCGAAGATCAAAAACGACTTCGGCATCAGAAACAACTCGACGCGGATGCTCAACCGCATCGGCGCCGCGGCCGGCAAGTATTTCGGCAAACACATTCTGGAGGGCGATCTCTCGTATGAAAACCGTATGTATCACCGTTACGGGATGTATGTCGCGCCGGACGTCACGTCGGACATGGCCCCCGGCGCAATGGCCGATTACGGCGATGCGAATATCGCGGTGCGTTTCGGCGATGATTTTCAGGACCTGAGCCGTGTGAATTTCGAAATCGCGATTCGCGGCGGGCTGTTTTTCGACCACTCCGAGTGGCCGGATTATAACGACAAGGCGCGTCAGACCACGCTGGAGACCCATGCGAAGATCGCCCGCGGATTCGGCCGCCACCGGCTTGCGGCGGAGTTCGGCTATACGCGGCTGGCCGGACAGAAAGCGATCGGCCTTTATAATCAGCAGCTGATCCATGCCGCCCTGCGTTACGGTATCGAGGGCGGGGTAGTGCGTCTCGAAGCGGGCGCCGACTATTACCACGACAAGGTCAAGACCGTCGACGCGGAGAATTACATCATTCCTTTCGTCCGGCTGAACCTGAACCTCGGAACGGACGGACTTTGTCCCTTTTTCGAGATGGACGGCAGTGTGGACGACAACGGCTTCCGCTCGCTGACCCGGCAGAATCCTTACGTCGCCGCAGCGTTCTGGCAGACCAAGAGTTCGGTCGATTACAACGGCCGTTTCGGTATCGGCGGCAGTATCTGGCGCGGAAAGTTCGACTACAGGGTGTATGCCGGATTTTCGGTCCGGGACAACCATCCCTATTGGTATGTTTCCGACAATTATGCGATCGACGGGGAAAAAACGGCCGTCGCCGGAGCCATGCGCCCGGCACTGGCCCGTCAGACCGTACTTTCCTTCAACGGCGAAGTGACGTGGCGTCCGGTGAGCAGTTTCCGGACGGAATTGGGCGTACACGGATATATCTACAACGACGACGAAACCAAATTGCACAACGGCGCGCCGTCCTTCGACGGCAGTCTGTCGGCGCACTACGACGGCCGCAAGATTTCGTTCGGCGCGGGAGTCTACTTGCAGAGTGCCCGGAAGTGGAGTGCGGTTTTCGAAAATACGGGGACGGAAACTGCGCCCGGTGAACCTGTGATGCAGTACGATACTTTCGAAGCGCCCTTCGCCGTCGATTTGCGCGTCAATTTCGACTGGAAAGTTTCGGGCCGCGTGACGCTCTTCGCCGAGGGCCGCAACCTGATCAACCGCCGCCTGTACGAATATCCGTTCTACCCCGAATACGGGGCTAACTTTACGGTCGGCGTGAAGGCGAACTTTTAAAAAGATTTCCTCTCCATGCCGGTTGGGCGCATATAAATTGTCCGTGAAGAGTATTCATGGATGTAAATTTGTTGTTTTGGGGAAATAATATTAATTTTGTCAATAATAAGCTAATTTAAATGCAATATTTCTTTAATAATATTTATGGCTACACTGAAGAACCTCCCCAAAATATGTCCCTCCTGCGGTAAACGTTTGAGCGTGCACGCGATGCATTGCAACGGATGCCAAACACATATCGAAGGCAATTACAGTCTTCCCGTGATGATGCAGCTGTCAGCACCCGACCAGCAGTTCGTGCTCGATTTCGTGAAGAGCAGCGGTTCGCTGAAGGAGATGGCCCATAAGTTGGGATTGAGTTATCCGACCGTGCGCAACAGACTGGACGATATTATCTCTCAACTAAATAAATTCGAAAGCGATGAACAAGATTCTTAACCCGTTCGAATACCTGTCTACAGGGAAAGCGCTCGGTTGGGGCCTCGCGGGAACGCTCTTTTCCATCTGCCTGCTGACCGCGGTGAGTTGGCCCGTTGAGGGCGACGTTTCCAAGATTATCACGATTCTGTCGTCGAATTTGCTGTTGTGGCTGCCCCTCTCGCTGCTGTTGTACGTGATGGCGCTGGTGCTCTCGCCCTCCCGCATCCGGGCCGTGGATATCTTTGCCACCAACCTGTTCGCGATGCTGCCGACGATCGTTATTCTGGGAGTGCTGAGTCTTTGTGCCATGTGGCTGGGGAGCATTGTCTGCGAACCCCGCAGCGCCTGCGAGGTCTTGAAGCAGGCAGCCTACAATCTGATCGTGATCGTCCTGTCGGTTTCGATGGTCTGGTCGATGGTCTGGGGCTGTTTCGCCTACCTCGTTTCGGCCAATATGAAAGGATGGAAGAGCATCGTCGTTTTTGTGATCTGCTATGTCTTCGTGAGTGTGGTCAACCAATTGCTGATCGAATACACCAAATAGGGCGGAGTGCCGTCCGACGCTATGCGGAACCCCTGCCGGGTTCCGTTTTTCGTTTCGGCCCGACGATGGACGGCCATAAAAAAAATATGGAGCTGCAAACCGGAATTTGCAGCGCCATATATGGTTGGGTGAGCTGATTATATCGCACCGCTACAACCACATACCCTTGCTCGATTCCTCGCCTGGGGGATTCTGTAGGAGCTGGTCGTATAAGACTCACCCGGCACAAAAGTAGGAATTTTTTATATCTTTGCAAAAATTTTCGACCAGATGCGTAAAAAAACTTTGCTCTATATCTTTTTTGCGGGCCTGTCTGTTCTGCTGATCGCGGGATTCGTCCTTCGTCAGCAGTTCTACGGCAATGCCGTGAAGACGGAACGCGAACTCTTTGTCAGCAGCCGGGCCGATTACCGTGCGCTCGTCGATTCCCTGCTGCCGGAGTTGAAACACCATTGGGCGTTCGGAGTCTATGCCCGGCGCATCAATCTGGCCGAGACCTTCAAGCCCGGACACTATCTCCTCGAACGGGGCATGAGCGTCATCCGGGTGGCCCGGATGCTCAAACTGGGCATGCAGACCCCCGTGCGGGTGACGATCAACAACGTGCGGATTCCCGCCCAGCTGGCGCAGAAACTCGCCGGTCAGATCGACGCCGACTCCGCCGCGATCATGCGGGCGCTGACTTCGGACGAAGTCGCCCGAAAAGCGGGTTTCGACAGCCTGACCCTTTTTTCGATGTTCATTCCCAACACCTATGAATTCTATTGGACGGTGACGCCCGAAGAGTTCGTGGAGCGGATGAAACGCGAATACGACCGTTTCTGGACGCCGGAGCGGGACGCGCTGCGCAAACGCAGCGGCCTGAGCCGGTTCGAAGTCATGACCCTTGCGTCGATCGTCTATGAAGAGACGCGCAAGACCGACGAGATGCCCCGCGTCGCCGGCGTATACGTCAACCGGCTGAAAAAGGGAATGCCCCTGCAGGCCGACCCGACGATCAAATACGCGATGCAGGATTTCGGCCTGCGCCGCATCCTGTACAAGCATCTGAAATACGAATCTCCGTATAACACCTATCTGAACAAGGGCCTGCCGCCGTCGCCTATCTGCATGCCGGGCATCAATGCCATTGACGCGGTGCTGAATTACGAAAAACACGACTATATTTTCTTCTGCGCACGGGAGACGTTCGACGGCTACCACAATTTTGCGAAGACCCTGCGCGAGCACAACGCCAATGCTCAGGCGTACAGCAGGGAGCTGAACCGGCGCAAGATTAAATAATTTTTCGTACATTTGTATTCATGCTGACGAAAATATACGAACAGAACCCCTCCGAAAGGGAGTTGCGGAAAGTGGTCGATGCGTTGGAGGACGGCGGAATCATCATCTATCCGACCGACAGTGTCTATGCTTTCGGTTGCTCGCTGCGTTCGCCCAAGGCCATCGAGCGGCTGCGCCGCATGAAGGGCAAGGACGCCGAGGCCTTTACGGTGGTTTTCGAAAATCTGGCTCAGGCGGCCGAGTACTGCCGGGTGGACAATGCGGCGTTCCGCATCCTGAAGCGCAACCTGCCGGGGCCTTTCACGTTCGTATTGACGGCATCGTCGGGCATGCCCGACAAGGCGCTCGAAAAGCGGCGTACGATCGGAATCCGTATTCCCGGCAACGCCGTTCCGCGGGCTATCGTCGCGGCGCTGGGATGTCCGCTTATCACCACCTCGGTGAAGGACGACGACGAAGTGGTCGAATACACCACGGATCCCGAACTGATCCACGAGCGGTACGGCCGCGATGTGGCGCTGGTGATCGACGGCGGCGTCGGCGACAATGTGCCGACGACGGTCGTGGATCTCACGGGCGACGAACCCGAAATCCTGCGCGAGGGCAAAGGCGAGCTGCAATGATTGGGAACTGATAATTCTGAATGATATAATGGAAAAGCAAAATTTCTGGAACGATGCCGCGAAATGCGGGGCGATTATCGGGGCCATACTGGCCGTTTCGATGGTCTTGGAGACGATGATGACACTTTCGGGCAGCATGAAGTACTATGCCCTGATGACGGTCGAATGGATCGGAGTCGTCGTCCTGCACTATTACCTGCTGCACCGCTTCACGCGAAACCGTTCGAAACTCTATTCGGCCGAGGAGGGATTCTCCTTCGGACAGGGATATCTCTTCGTGCTGGCGGTGTCGGCCTTTGCTGGCGTCATCGTCGGAGGCGTGCAATATATCTACCTGCACCTGATCATGGGTTATTCGAATTACACCTCCCGGCTGGTCGAAGCGCTGACCGACATGATGGCGTTGGGCGGCGGCGTGCCGGCGTCGATGGAGTCGGTGATGGCCCAGTCGCTGGAGCAGATTCAGACCGCGCCTGCCCCCTCGGTGCTTGCGACCGTCTGGGGCGGTATCTGGGTAAGCCTGCTCTTCGGCGCTGTTTTCGGCCTTATCATTGCAGGTGTGCTTTCGCGCGCTCCGCGGCCGTTCGATACGCAGGCCGGTGAGTAAGAACTGTAAAGCAGAAGATGAATAAACTCGACATATCGGTTGTAGTGCCGCTCTACAACGAGGCGGAATCGCTGCCCGAACTGGTCGCATGGATCGACCGCGTGGCGGCGGAGCACGGCTATACCTACGAAGTTATCTTGGTGGACGACGGTTCGTCCGACGATTCGTGGAGCGTCGTCGAATCCCTCAAAAAGCAGTATCCGGCGGTGCGGGGCATCGGGTTCGCCCGTAACTACGGCAAATCCGCGGCCTTGTACTGCGGTTTTGCGGCTGCGGAAGGGGAGGTCGTCGTCACGATGGACGCCGACCTGCAGGATTCGCCCGACGAGATTCCCGAATTGCGCAGGATGATCCTCGAAGAGGGATACGATCTGGTTTCGGGCTGGAAGAAGAAGCGCTACGATCCGATCGGCAAACGCTGGCCCAGCAAGTTTTTCAACTGGACGGCCCGCACCGTGTCGGGAATCGGGCTTCACGACTTCAACTGCGGCTTGAAAGCCTACCGCCGCAAGGTCGTCAAGGCGATCGAAGTCTACGGCGAGATGCACCGTTTCATTCCGATACTGGCCAAGCAAGCCGGTTTCCGCCGCATCGGCGAGAAGCCGGTGGAGCACCGCGCCCGCAAATACGGTCGTTCGAAATTCGGTCTCGAACGTATGCTGAAAGGTTATCTCGACCTGATTTCCGTACTCTTCATGTCGTACTTCGGCCGCTCGCCGATGTATTTCTTCGGCAGTCTGGGGACGCTGATGTTCCTTATCGGCGGCGGCACGACGGTCTGGATCATCGCCGCCAAAATCTGGAAGCAGGTCCACGAACTGCCGCTGAGGGCGGTTACCGATCAGCCGCTTTTCTATTTGGCGATTCTGGCGATTATCCTCGGAGTCCAGCTGTTTTTGGCGGGATTTTTGGGCGAGCTTATCAACCGCGGCTCCTCCGACAGGAACAAATATTTGATAGATAAAACTTTATGACCCTATGATACAACGAATCCAAACGCTTTACATGCTGATTGTCACGGCGCTTATGGCCGTTACGCTTTTCGCTCCGCTTGCGTGGTTCGCCGGCGAGGCCGGAGAGTTCGGGCTGTATGCCTTTTCTTTGAAAACCGCTGCCGGCGAAGCCGTGCAGCCGACGGTTTATATGGGCGTCGTGCTGGCGCTGGCCTGCGTGCTGCCGTTTATTACGATTTTCCTGTTCAAGCGCCGCCTGCTCCAGCTCCGGCTCTGCGTGGTTGAAATGGTGCTGCTCGTCGGCTCCGCCGTTATGGAAGGCGTGTACTACTTTCTCAGCTACCGGGTGTTTGCGGAACAGACGTTCCATACGCAGGTACTGAAACCTGCCGTCGTGCTGCCGCTGGTTTGCCTGCTTTTCGCATACCTCGCCGCACGTGCGGTTTTCCGCGACGAACTGATGGTGCGCGCGGCCGACCGCATCCGTTGATCCCGAAAGACTATTAGCCCCGGAATATGCAGAAACGTGCGTATTCCGGGGCTTTTGTCTCCGATGGTGTCCGCATTGGACGCCGATGTCCGCTAATTAACCTAATCGTAATATAAAAAAGGCGTTTATGCTTTTGCCGGTCCGGAAAATAATTTTAAATTTGAGGCATAATATTACCATTATGTAAGGGATCGTAAGTTTTTTTAGAAATAAAATAAAAGTTTTTAATCAATTTTAAACAACTCTTCTATGAAAAAGTTAAACCTTTTGAGGTTATTGTTCGGTGCGATGTTCCTGATCGCCGCGACGGCGTTTACATCGTGTGTGGATGATAACGATGACGACGGGATGCCTTATCTTGAGGTTGCTCCCGAAGCATTGACCTTTTCCGCCGAGGGCGTAGCCGAAGGTGCGTCTGCCGTTACGGTGAAAAGCAATCGTCCGTGGACGCTCGCTTTCGAATCGGGCGCAGACTGGGTGACTGCTTCCGCGACCGATGGAAAAGCCGGTACGACCGAGGTCGAATTCTCGATCCCCGCAAGCAACGAGAGCCGTACGGCAACGCTGAGTTTCCAGCTCAAGAACTCCTACGGCGCCTATTTCACCAAGACGTTTACCATTAATCAGGGTGAAGTCGTTCCCGAAAAACTTGTTTATAAAGAAACTTTCGGAACGACGGGAGATAAAACTCCGGTTGCTTCATACGATGGCTGGGATAAGACCGGTGAAGGCTCTTCGACCGTAACTTATGCCGGTGAAGGGGTTGATATTCGCAGTAATCTTTCCAGTGTCGGCAACGGAAGTGCCTATGAAGGTTCCGGTGGTTCTAATTTGATGTTTGGCACCGGAAACACTTATTTTACGGTTCAGGATATTACGCTTCCTCAGGGCCAAACCGGATATACTTTGACTTTCGGCGCAAGTTATTTCAATGCTCCCAATATTGAGATCTACGATCAGCTGACCGTTCAATTCAGTAAAGACGGCGAAAAATGGACCAATGCCATTCCCTATACTTTCGAAAACTTTGTGGCTGAGAAAAACTGGAATCTTGCAACCTTGAACTTTACGTTGAAGGAATTCTCGGAGCATCTGTATATTAAATTCTTATCCACTAAGAAGCCTGACGGCAACTATCGTATTGACGATGTTACTTTGGTGACAAGTGCCGGTGGACAGCAGGTCGATTTGGATAATGGCTCCGTGACACCTCCTGTCGGTGATGTAGAGCTTCCGACTACTGTTGTGACGCAGTTTGGCGACAGTTTCAACGATGTTATTAGTGGTGTTGTTTACGATTCTCCCAATTGGGCGTTTACTTCGAGTGATGCTGGGTATCCGGCCAATCCTAAATTGGGATGGTTCGGCAGTGTATTTGGAGACACGTTCTATCTTCAGTGTGCTCCTTACAGCTCAACGCAGAAGACCGTTACGGCTTATGCTATAATGACTCCGTTTAATGTGAAAGCTGCGGATAATAAAGTGTTGACGTTCAAACTGGCATGGTATTTCAATGCAACGGCAAGTGCAGCTGACGACAGCAAGATTGAGATCGTAGCTTCTACCACGGTAACAAACGAAACGATTACCGATCCCAGTGTATGGACTGTTGTTAAGACAATCGAGTATAAAAAGGGGGTAAATGAGATCAACGTGTACTTTGACGAGTCTGCCGATCTTTCGGCTTATGCTGCTTCTGATAAAGTATATGTAGCTTTCCGTTATGTAGGGCATAACAACACCTATCGATTGGATGATGTCTCGTTCAATGGGGGAGCTACCGGATCGCTTGTTGTCGATCCTACGGCCATTTCTCTCGGTGATGCAGCCGGAGCGACGGCAAAAATTACGGTTACGTCTACCGGTGACTGGAAAGCGACTGTTTCCGGTTCAGGCTTCTCGATCGACAAAACTACGGGTACGGCTTCCGACACTTCGATTACCGTAACTGCTTCTGAGGCCAATGCTTCTTCGGAAATAAAAAATCTGGGTTCGATAGTCGTCAGCAATGACTTTGGCACCAAGACGATAGCGGTATCACAGAAGGGGGTGTCGAACGACATATTCTATGAATCGTTCGGTGATTTGGAACAGAAACTCGACAAGTGGCCTTATATCAATGAAAGTCCGTATGTGATTCGCAGCGGATTCGGCTATGTTTCCGGTACGTCAGACTATAAAACAGCTTACGCTTCGAACCGTTGGACGGCAACAACGGCTTCTCCGACAAGCGCGGGCTTTTCAGGTAAAGGCTTGATGTGGTTGCAGGCAGGTAAGAAGGCATATTTTACGGTGCAGGATCTTGTTCTTACAACTGAAAAGAATCTGTCAATCCGTTTTGGATTGTATGGTAATACTGATGCTTTCGATCCCCAAAAGGATGTCATTAAACTCTATCTTTCGTCAGATGCCGAAAATTGGACTGAAATAGCGTATAATCTGGAAAATGTAGATGCAACTCCGGCTTGGAAATGGGCATCGGCTGATATTACGCTGAAAAATACTGTTTCACGTCTTTCTTTGAAAATTGAATATCCGAGTGGTGCGACTGGAACTCGTGTTGATGATGTCCGTATTTTCGTTGGCACGGGTGGGACAGAGATCGATTTGGGCGGCGGTGCCGCTACGCCTGCGGTTACGACGGCCAACGCTTCGAATGTAGCCGAGACGACGGTGACGCTGGGCGGCTCGATCGCCAATGCCGATCTGGCCGACTATTCGGCCGTCGGCGTGGAGTATGTGGTCTTCGCCACGGGAAATACGCCCGATTGGACAGGCTCCGTGAAAGTTCCGGCCGCAACGAAGGCTGCGACATGGACCGTAGACGTTACCGGCCTGACGAAGGAGACGCAGTACGCTTTCCGCGCCTACGCGACTCCCAACACCGGTGATATTCTTTACGGCGATCATAAGACGTTCGTAACGACCGGCGGAAGCGGCGGTGCGACAACAATTACGATTCCCGAACTCTTGGCCAAGATCACGGCGACTTCTGCTGCCGAGGTGATCGACGAAAATGTGACTTATACCTTCGAAGGTGTAATTTGCGGTGATCCCAAAGCTGGCAATGCTTCTTTCGGTACGCTTTAGGTGATGACTCCCGGAGCTACGACCGGTGGAAACGGTATTTCGCTTTACAACTCGGTATTTTGGAGTGAAGGTGACTATAAACTGGGCGATAAAGTGCTCGTCACGCTAACGGCAGGTGTCGCAAAAGGTCAGATCCGCAATTCGATTCCTCAGGTTTCGGAAATCGGGACCGGTGAAGTGATCGTGCAGTCGAGCGGTAATGCAGTAACTCCTATCAAGGTGAATTCGGTCGCCGATATTTCGAATTATTTCAATATGCCCGTCACGATCGAAGCTACGACGAGTGCTGCCGGCATGTGGATGGACAGCGGAGCGAATACGACCCGTACGCTGACGGCCGGAGGAGCTAACTTAGCCGTATACCTCAATAAAAATGCTTGGACAACTTTCAAAGATCAGCCTTATATCGCAACGACTGCCGAAATTACGGGTATCGGTGCGGTGTATTCCGGTCAGAACCAAATTCTTCCCCGTAATCTCGACGACGTGAAGAACTTTAAGTCTACGGCCCCTATGATTATCGATGTAACTCCTTCTTCGTTATCGTGGGCGTCGGATGATACGGCTGAAAAGACTGTGACGATCGAAGGTGTGAATTTCAATGGATTTACGTTATCTTCGCTGACTTCCTTCAATGCGTCTGTCGAGGGGACTACCGTAAAGATTTCGCCTAAAGCCGTTAATACGAGTGATGCCGAGCTTAAAGAGACTCTGACAATTACGGCCAATGGCGGCAACAGTGTTACGGTTACTTTGACTCAGAATGGCGCCAGCTCAGGGACAAAACTCACGATTACGATCACTCCGACCACTGCTGATTCCGGTTTCCCGGCTACAGTGCCTACAACCGAAGCTACGGCTACTATAGATGGTTATGTCTGGGGATTGCTCAATGCGAAACAGAATGCGGGATACCTTATGATTAACGGCACCAATGGTTATTTGGCGACTCCCGCCGTTCCCGGATCGACTCTGAAGACCATCAAGATTACGACCAGCAACGGCATCAGTGCTTCGGCAAAGGTAACTATTAAGGATACTTCGGATAACATTGTATCTCCGGAACAGGCTGTCGGCGACAAGAATACCGAATATACCTTTAATCTTACGAATCCTGCCGCCGGAGTTTCGTACCGTATCAATTCTTCGAATAAGAATACGCAGCTCGTTAAAGTCGAATTGTCGTACGAATAACCGAATATCGACACTCCCTCTCCCGGCAGGAACATCCTGCCGGGGGAAGGTTGTCTTAAAATGCGTATTTTCGCACTTAGTTTTTAATTGAATGACGTTGATATATAAATATAGTTCGCGGATGTTTGCCGCTTCCCTTGCGGCGATGGTGCTGATAGCTGTCGCCTTTACGGGGTGCGGTAAGGATTCCGACAATAAGGGAGGCGGGGGCGCCAACTCGGTGGAGTGGGACCCTGCCAAGACCGTGCATCCCGATCAGGAGGGCGCTGCCGTGCTGCTCGTGACCGGAGATACGGGGACGCCGTGGACGGCTGAAATCATTTCGGGAGCCGAATGGATTTCGTTTAACCGGACAGCGCCGGGAGGCCAGACTGTCAAGACGGGAAAGGTCGGAACGAGTTTGTCCGACAAGAATCAGTATGTCTATTATTGGCCGAACAACACCAAGGACGAGCGGCATGCCCTGATCAGGTTCGAGTTCGAAGGCGAGATGCCCGTCGAGCTTGAACTCGTCCAGTACAGTACTTCGTCGAACGACAATGTATATGAGACCGGTCACAATCTGGTTTGGCCTGAGATTCCTGCCGAAAAGGTGAATAGCAATTATATTTATGTATCACATTTCGCTCAGCTCAAGAATCAGAATACGAATCAGTGGTATAACGCCCGTAACTATACGTTGTGTCTCGACAAAACCAAGTATGCCGCATGGTGGGTGGCTTATCCGCTGCATAGTTCGTATACGGGGTCGGGACGCGTGGAAACATGGGCGTATGATCCCAAGATCGCAGCTGAATATCAGGCTAATTTGACCCGTAGTTATCCTGCGGCGAATTACGACCGCGGCCATCAGATTCCCAATGCCGACCGTAGCGGAAATGCCACGATGCAGGCGCAGACTTTCTATTTCTCGAATATGACGCCCCAGAACTCCAGCCTGAACCAGCATCCGTGGGCGGACCTTGAGAAAATGGCCCGTGACCATTGGATGTGTTCCGACACGCTGTATGTCGTAACCGGTGCATATTGGAATCCCGGTAGTACGCTTACGACGGCAGACCGCGACGGTAAGTTATGTCCTGTGCCGAATTACTATTTTAAAGTATTTGTCCGCACGGTAAAGGGTAACATCCGTCAGGCTGGTGATAAACTAGGTGATTATTCGGCCGGCCAGCTCAAGTCCATCGGATTCTGGGTGGCCAACGAAGGCGGTCAGGGTGAGGCCAAAAGCTGGGTGAAGAGCGTCAAGGAGATCGAAGAGCTGACCAAGTTCGAATTCTTCCCCACGCTGCCTGCCGAGGTCAAGACGCAGAAGGATGCCGCCTCTTGGGGATTGTAAAACCTTAAAATTTCAGAACGATGAAAAAACGACTGATATTCACTTTGTTCTTGGCGGCGTTCGTCGTAATGTGCTTTGCGCAGAAGCCCTACAAGGTGATGTTCTATAACTTGGAGAACTTTTTCGACACCATCAACGATCCGGAGGTGCATGACGACGAGTTCACGCCGGAAGGCCCCAAGAAGTGGAATTCCGCCAAGTATTTCAAGAAGCTCGGCAATATCGAGCGGGTGCTTTTCGACGTTGCTGCCGCAGACAAGAATTATCCGGCTGTTATCGGCGTCTCGGAAGTCGAGACGCGCTCGGTGCTGGAGGACATTGTGGCGACGCCCAAATTGGCCCCCGGCAACTACCGTATCGTGCATTACGATTCGCCCGAAGCCCGCGGCGTCGATGTGGCTTTCATGTATCGTCCCGATGTGTTCAAACTGGAGGGCAGTTTCCCGGTGAAAACCGTTGTGCCGCAGCTTCCCAACTTCAAGACCCGTGACATCCTGACGATGTGGGGAACCATCGAGAACGAACCCTTCTTCTTTATGGTTGCGCACTGGCCTTCGCGGCTGGGCGGCAAGGACGCTTCGGAATTCAAGCGCATTGCCGTCGGGGAGCAGATGCGCCGCATTGCGGATTCCGTGCTGAAGATCAACCCGGCGACCAAGGTCGTAGCCATGGGCGACTTCAACGACGATCCTACGGACGAGAGCATTGCCGAGGGTTTGGGTGCCAAAGCCAAGATGAAGGATCTCAAGCCGGGCGATTTCTACAACCCCTTTGCCGATATGCTCAAGGCGGGACTCGGAACGCTGGCTTACGGCGACGCATGGAATCTCTTCGACAATATCGTGGTCACGGAGAATCTGGCTACGGGTTCCGAAGGCAGACTTCGTTTGCAGAAGGCTCCCGGATCGAAGTTCTACGGCAATATCTTCAAGCGGTACTACATGCTGCAGAAAGAGGGACAGTATAAGGGATATCCCCTGCGTACGTACGTGGGAAATAACTTTCAGGGCGGTTACAGCGACCACTTCCCGGTGTATATCTATTTTGCCAAATAAATTACTTACATAGTCTATGAAAATCAAGAGTCTACTAATTTTAGTGCTGTCGCTTGTGACGCTGACCGCCTTTGGACAGGACGGCGGCATCAAGGGCAGGGTCGTTTCGCGTGCGGGACGCATTGCACTCGGCGACGTGAAGATTACGATGACGCCGGGCGGTACGACAACGGTTTCGGATGCGCAGGGTAACTTCGTTTTCGAAAATATTCCTGCGGGCGAATATTCGCTGCAGTTCGAAACTCCCGAATTCGAGACTTCGAATATCGCCGTACGTGTCGGTTCGCAGATGCGCGACATCAATGCGGTGATCCTCGTGCCCGATACGCAGCGTCAGATGATCGACGACGCGGTCTTCGCGGAGTTCGACACCGAAACCACCGACGACGCGCAGGCTTTGCCCACGTCGCTCTCGGCTTCGAAAGACCTCTTCAATAACATCGCGTCCTACAAGTTCAGCGAAATGCGTTTCAACGTCCGCGGTTACGATTCGCAGTATCAGGACGTGTATATGAACGGCATTCAGCTCAACGACGCCATGACGGGCTATACGCCGTGGTCGTTGTGGAGCGGTCTGAACGACGCTACCCGCAATCAGGAAGTTACGTCGGGCATCGTGGCGTCGGACGCCGGTCTGGGCGGCATCGGCGGTACGACCAATATCGTGACGAGTCCTTCGCAGATGCGTCAAGGCCTGCGTGCGAGCCTCGTAAACGGCAACTCGATGTACCGTTTCCGCGCGATGGTCACCTATGCTTCGGGCCATCAGGACAACGGCTGGTCGTATGCCTTTTCGGTTTCGACCCGTCAGGGCGGCAACTCCTATGTCAATGGCGTCTATTACAACGCTTTCGGTTATTTCGCTGCTGTCGAGAAGCAGTTCGGCCAGCGTCATCGTCTGGCGCTGACCCTGCTGGGCGCTCCTACCGAACGCGGTGCGCAGCAGGCGGCGACGCAGGAAGCTTACGATCTGGTCGGCAATAACTATTACAACCCCAACTGGGGCTGGCAGGACGGCAAGAAACGTAACGCCCGTGTGCGCAACAACCACGAACCCGTCGTGATGCTGAACTATACGTTCGACATTTCAGACCGTTCGAAACTCGATCTGGCCACCTCGCTGCGCTTCGGCATGAACGGTTACTCGGCGCTGACGTGGCAGAACGGTCCCGACCCGCGCCCCGACTATTACCGTTATCTGCCGAGCTACTTCGCGCTCGACAAGAATATGCTGGGTGCGGCTTGGCAGCAGGTTTACTGGCAGGCCAACTACCAGAATATCCGCCATTTCGACTGGGATAAGATGTATCAGACGAACTATATCCAGAACGATCCGGTCGATGAGGCGCAGTACGGTCCGGGCCGTCGTTCTAACTATATGGTCGAAGAGCGTCACACCGATCAGCTGGACTGGAATCTGGTCGCCAACTTCTCGCATATCTTCCGCAATAACTCCAAAATCTACGGGGGCCTTTCGCTGCGCCGGAACCGTACGGAGTACTATTCGGAGGTCAAAGACCTGCTTGGCGGCGACTATTGGGCCGACATCGACAAATTCGCCGAGCGCGACTTCGGCTCGAACGCCATCGCATATCAGAACAACCTCGACTATTACTATCGCCACGGTCATGCGCACGCAGCCAAAGTCGGCGACAAATACGGCTATGACTACTATGCGCACGTCCTCCGGACGAAGGCATGGGCTGCCTATAATTTCAATGTCGGCGGTCTGGGCGTAACCGTCGGCGGCGAAGTGGGATATGCTTCGCAATGGCGCGAGGGTCTTTGGCGCAAAGGCTTGTTCCCCGACAATTCGAAGGGCGATTCCAAGAAACTCGACTACCTGACCTACAAGGCCAAAGGCAACTTCAGCTACCGCTTCTCCGCGGCTCATACCGTCGAAGCGAATGTCGTTTACCTGCAGGACGCTCCCGAATTCCAAGCTTCGTTCGTGTCGCCCCGTACGCGCAACACCACGACTCCGGGGCTTTCCGCCGAACGTGTCTTCGGTGTGGATGCGTCGTATAACCTGCGTGTCGGCGATCTGAAGGCGCGTATTTCCGGTTACTATACCCGTATTTACGATCAGTCGAAAGTGATTTCGTACTACGACGACGTGGCCGCGACCTTCACGAACTTCGCCATGAGCGGCATCGACAAGCTCCACTTCGGTCTCGAAGCGGCCGTTTCGATTCCCCTGTACCGCAGCCTTGCCCTGAACGGAGCCGTGAGCTGGGGCCAGTACACCTACGATTCGAATCCCTATTACCTGCAGACGCAGGACAACAGCGGCGATATCGTCTCCGACGGCTATGTTTACTGGAAGAACTTCCGCGTCGAGAGCACCCCGCAGCTGGCCGCCAACGTCGGTCTTTCGTACCGCAGCAACAACAACATCTTCCTGTCGGCCGACTTCAACTATTACAACAACATGTATCTGTCGATGAGCCCGATCTATCGCACCGATGCGGTGATTACCACCGGCATGACGGCCGAGGACATCGCTCACCTGCGCCGTCAGGAGAAGTTCGACTCGGCTTATACGCTCAACGCCAGCATCGGCAAGAACTGGTATATCCACCGCCAGTATACGCTGGGCTTCAGCCTCGAAGTCAAGAATATCCTGAACAATCAGGACATCCGCACCGGCGGTTACGAGCAGACCCGTCTGACGAAGAACACCGAGACGACGGTGACTACCTATCAAGCCTTCGACTCGAAGTATTTCTACATGTTCGGTACGACCTATTATCTCAATCTCTACTTCCGTTTCTGACGGCTAACGAATAAAACACGAATATTATGAACAAAGTATCTAAACTGTTTCTGATCGCCGCGGCAGGGCTGTTCTTCGTTGGCTGTTACAACGATTACAGGAACCCGAAGGCGGCCAAGATATATACCCGCGCCGATTTCGAGAAAGAGGGGCTGGAATATATATCGATCAAGGACCTGAAGGCGCAGTTCAAAGCCGAGAATCCCGGCATGAACGACGGGACGGTCGCTTCGTGGACGGTGGATGAGCCGATTTTCACCTCCGGCAAGGTCATCTCCACCGACCGTTACGGCAATGTCTATAAATCGGTCTACCTCTACGATGCGGAGTCCGAATCGGCGATCGAGCTTAAGCTCAATACGGGCAACTACCTTTTCCACCCCGCAGGACAGATCGTTTTCGTCAAACTGCAGGGGCTGGTGCTCGGCAACTACCGCGGTATGACCAGCATCGGTACGACCTCCTCCAACGCCAGCTATTCGAATGACAACATCGAGAGCAAGATCATGCAGGACGAGCACATTTTCTCCGGCGAACAGCAGCAGATGCTGAAGTCGGATACGCTGGTGGTTACCAAGGATAACTACAAGACGGCGATTTCGGATGCCGCTCTGGGCCGTCTGGTGCGTTTCGAAGGGCTGGAAAGCAAGTTCGGCACGGCGCCGTGGGGCTACAAGAATACCTTCCCCAACTATTTTGCGAATTCGACGTCGTACGACGTGAACTCTCCCGGCTGGTCGGACATCAACGAGTGGGCGACTTGGGCTACGAAACGCAGGCTGGAAGGCGCTAACGCGGAGACCTATTTCTACGGCTCGGCATGGTTTACCTACGACGCGGCGGCGACCGGCTCCGGTACCAATGCGGCTCCGGGCAACTACGTGGTGCGTACGAGCGGTTACAGCCAGTTCCGCGACAACAAGATTCCCGAAGACGGCTGGGTGGTGAACCTTACGGCGATCTACACCAAGTTCACGAACGGTTCGGGTAATTATGGGACCTATCAGCTGACGCTGAATACGGACAGGGACGTTACCGTCGTCGAGAAGTAGCGGATCCGACCGTAAAAGAGAGACCCGTCGTTGCAATTTGCAACGACGGGTCTCTCTTTTTGTCCGTTTCTCAGCGTTTGTTCCATTCGCCCGAAGTCTGGTAATAGCCGACGGCGCGGGTTACCAGCTCCCGGTTCTTCTCTTCCATCGGTTCGAGGTTGTGGGGATTCTCCGCCGTCGGAACGACGCGGTATTGCTCGAACCGCCGCACGGGCGAGAGGATGGTGAACACGTCGCCTTCGAGGTAGCCCAGATCCTGATAGGTGGCGATGAATGCGCGGTTGACGTACTGTTCGTCGTATATGCTGCGGCCGAAGAAGTGCGAGTCGTAGCTCATGTTGAGCAGCGAGAGGAGCGTTGGCATCAGGTCGATCTGCGAGACGATGCCGTCGACGCACTGCGGCTCCACGAAGCCCGGAGCGTAGATCAGGGCCGGAATGTGGTACTTGTTCAGCGGAATCTCGGTGCGGCCGGCGCTCGATGCGCAGTGGTCCGCCGTGACGAGGAAAATCGTGTTGTCGAACCACGGCTGCCGCGAAGCCTCCGCGAAGAACTCACCGAGGGCGTAGTCGGTATACATCACGCCGCCGTTGCGGGACTTCGAGTCGTGGGGAATGCTGATCTTTCCGGCCGGGTAGGTGAAGGGGCGGTGGTTGCTGACCGTCATGACGTGGGCGAAGAAGGGCTTGCCGCTCTGCGCGTCTTCGTTGAGCGTGCGGATGACCTTGCGGTAGGCGTCTTCGTCGCATACGCCCCAGATGTTGGCGAAAGTGATCTCTTCGGGCGCATACTGCCGCTGGTCCACGATGTCGTAGCCGTTGCCCGAAAAGAAGGTCTCCATGTTGTCGAAGTAGCTGTTGCCGCCGTAGAAATACTTGACGTTATAGCCCTTTTCGCGCAGCAGCGCACCCGTGGAGTGCATGCCGGCATTGTTCGGCCGCTTGATGATGCTCTGGCCGGGGCAGGGCGGCAGCGAGAGGGTTACGGCTTCCAGTCCGCGCACCGTGCGGTTGCCTGTCGCGTATACGCGGTCGAAGGCGAGTCCCTGCTTGTAAAGCGAGTCGAGTACGGGCGTCAGACGGTTCGTGTTGCCGAAACGCTCCATGAACGAAGCGCTCATGCTCTCGATCGTAATCAGCACGATATTGCGACGGATTTCGGGCTCTTCGCTGCGTACGGCGTGCAGGTTGTCGCCCGTGCTGCCGTAAATCCCATGGACGAAGGCTTCGGCCTGCTCTTCGGGTTCGGTGATGTAGAATTGCTTGTAGTTGAGTTCGTTCTTGACGAATGCGTCGTAGAATTTGTAGAGCCCGTTGGCCTGCAGCTCGTTTACATAGACGTTCTGGCTGTCCTGAAACCGGGTGTTGAAGTTCAGCAGCCAGACGGCGAGGAGCACGGCGGCGATGTACGCCGGTCCTGCGACCGCTTTCCAGCGCCAGCCTTTCAGCCGGTCGGCGAGGGCCAGATCGCGGCGGAAGAGATACCATGTCACGACCAGCGTCACGAGGATCAGCCCCAGCGTCATCGGCACGATGGGGTAGGACTCCATGATGTTGCCGACCACCTCGTTGGTGTAGACGAGGTAGTCTACCGCAATGAAGTTGTAGCGTACGCCGAATTCGCTCCAGAAGAAATATTCGCTGAGTCCGTTGAAGAGGATGGCGCCCACGTAGAGCGTGATGATGAGCGCGAACCATACCGTGGTCCAGTAGCTGCGGAAACCCTTGAAAAAGAGACGCAGGGCGAACGTGCCGGCCCAATAGCCCAAAACGGCGGAGGCGATTTGCGGCGCGACGCTGCCGTATTCGTCGAAGATCGTGTTGCAGAAGGTCACGTAGCAGAATGCCGCAACGAGAATTCCGAGGATGATGTAGCCCCACGGTTTGCCGTACTTGGTTTCGGAGACGCTCATCGAGAAGAGCCATAGGAACGCGAATCCGATCGTCGCGGCGCAGAGGTCGTTCACGGCGCCCAGCAGGAAAACCTGCAGCCATTCGCCGAATGAGAAACCGAGGTCGGTGGTCTGCTCGTTGAAGAGCAGTACGATGCGTAACAGGAAGCCTACAGCGATTGTGAGCAGGCTAAGTTTGAGATACAGGCCGGAAACCAGCCGAAGACTTTGGCGCATAGGTGATAACTGATTGTTTTAATTGTCTGCAAAGTTAATGTTTTTCGCCGGGCTGACAAATAAAAAGCCAGCCGTTGCGGCGGCTGGCTTTTTCAGCGGATTCAGGTCTGTTATTCGGCCTTTTCCTTCGCGGGGCGCATGACGACCTTCACGAGGTTGTTGTCGCCGAGGACCTTCTTGGCCATGGCCTGTACGTCGGCGTTGGTGAGCGACCTGATCACCTGCTCGTAATCTTTCAGGTATTCAAGTCCCGGACCGTATTTGGCCTGAATGTAGTTCATCCAGCCGGCGTTCTGCTCCAGACTGTTTTTCCAGCTCTTGAGCATGAATTCGCGGTTCTTCTCGATGTCCTCGGTCTTGGGGCCGTTCTCGGCGATCTCCCGGATCTCCTTCATCACGATCTCGCGCAGCTCGTCGGCCATCTCTTCGTTCGTGTCGAAGCGGATATCCAGCTTGTAGGTCTCGTCGGGGATATACTCGGTCGAACCCGAAACCTGCACGCCGTACGTGCCGCCCTTCTCCTCGCGGATCGAAATCAGGTAGCGCGAGTTGAGCGCCTGCGTGAGGAACGTCAGGGCTGCTTTGTCCTTGAGCGTGTAGGGCATCTTGCCGGAGAACATGTAGTGTACCGAGACTTTCGGCTGTTGCATCGGCGCCGTGAACTCCTCCGTCACGTCGCCCTTGACGGGGGCGCACTTGTCGTCAGCGAACGTCATGGCCTTCTTCGACACGGGAATCGAACCGATGTACTTCTCCACGAGCGGTTTCAGCGCGTCGAGGTCCACGTTGCCCACGATGGTGAACGTAAAGCTGTTGGCGTCCGGATAGAGCTTCCTGTAGATCGCCGGCAGGGCTTCGAAGCTGAACTTGTCGATGATCTCGCTCGAAATCATCTGGCGGCGCGGGTTGTTGCCGTAGGCCACGTCGATGAATTTCTCCTCCATCAGGTAGTCGGGATTCGACTTCACGTTGTCGAGCTGCGAGCGCAGCATCTTCATCAGCGTGTTGTAGTCGTTCTGGTCGAAGCGCGGCTGCGTGAAATTCAGGTAGAGCAACTGCATCATCGTTTCGAGGTCTTTGGGCGAGCAGTAGCCGTTCACGGCGCTGGCATAGTTCTCCACCGAGGGCTGAACCGAAGCCGACTTGCCCGAAAGCTGTTTCTTGAGATCCGTCGCCGAGAATTTGCCGACGCCCGACATCGAGTTGAATGCAGGCATCATCTCGCCCATGTAGAACTCCTCGTCCGAGAGGATCGACAGTCCGCCTTTGGCCACGGCGCTCATGCGCACCTCGTCGGCCTTGTAGGTCGTGGGCTTCACGACTACCTTCACGCCGTTGGCGAGCGTCCACTCGGTCGTGCCGAGCGTGGCGTCCTGTGCCGTTTTCTTTACGGGCGAACCTTTCAGTACGGTGCCTTCCGGGATCAGCGGCTCCTTGACGGTGTTGTCCTCATACGCCTCGATTTCGGCGTTGGCGACTTTCTCGCGGATGGCGAGCAGCTCCTCGGCCGTCGGATTCACGATGCCTTCCTTTTCGGGCGCCGTGACGACGATCACCTGATTGCGGGGATATATGACCTGCTGGGCGAATCCGTTGACCGCCTCGACGTTGATCATCTTGATCAGCATGCTGTCCAGCTGCCACTCGGTCTCGGCGTCGGGCATCGGGGTGTTCTTCGAGTAGTTGTTCAGATAGGTCTGTACGAACTCGCCGTTGCGGCGGTCGTTGCGGTTGGCGTAGGCGCGTTCGGCGCGGCGCATCAGGTCGTTCTGGGCGCGTTCGAATTCGCCCTGCGTGAAGCCGTAGCGGCGGACTTTCTCCATTTCGGTGTAGATGGCTTCGAAACCTTCGGCCAGTTTGCCGTCCTGCGTCATGGCCACGAACGTCGTCGCGTTGAGCGTCGGAATCACGCCGATTTCGCCCGAACCCATGCCTGCGCCGAGGAACGGTGCGTCGGGTTTCATCGAAATCTCCTGCAGACGTGCGTTTTCCATGGTGGTCATGTAGGCCTGTATGACGTCGAACATTTCGCCGTATATCAGGTTGTTCATCTGTTCGGGAAGCGCCGGACGCTTCACGAAGAGCTGGATTTTGGAACCCTGCATTTCGGGATCGGTGTAGATGCTGATGATCGGGTCCTCATTGTCGGGAACGGTGATCGTCTCCTTCCGGGCGGCGTCGGCCGCGGGAACCGGAATGTCGCTCATGAGCGTCTTGATCTTGTTTTCTACGGCATCCACGTCGATGTCACCGACCACGACGACCGCCTGATAATCGGGGCGGTACCACTGGTTGTAGAAGTCCTCCAGCTCCTTGTGGTGGAAGCCCTTCAGTCCGTCGAGGTAGCCGATCAGGTTGCGGTGCTCGTATTTTGTGTCCTTACCGAGCGCCTGAAGCATCTTCATGGTCGAACGCCACGACGCGCCGTCGCGGGTGCGCAGCTCCTCCATGATGACGCCGCGCTCGGAGTCGATCTCCTCAGGTTCGAGCGCGATGAAGTGCGACCAGTCGTGCAGGATCAGCAGGGCGCTGTCGATGATGCCTTCGCGCGAAGTGGGGACGTCCTTCATCATGTAGGTCGTCTGGTCCCAGCCGGTGCCGGCATTGAGGTTGGCGCCGAATTTCACGCCTACTTTTTCGAGATACTCCGTCAGCATCTTGCCGGGGAGGTTCTTGGTGCCGTTGAAGGCCATGTGTTCGAGGAAGTGGGCGAGACCCTGCTGGGAATCGTTCTCCTGAATGGCGCCGACGTCGTGCAGAATGTAGAAGTCGGCCTGTCCTTTCGGCTTTTCGTTGTGGCGGATGTAGTAGGTCATTCCGTTTTCGAGCTTGCCCGTGCGGACGTCCTTGTCCGCCGGAATCGGCTGCTGCGGATTGAACTGGGCCGCTGCGCTTGTCACTGCGAATGCCGCGATGACGAGCATGGTGATTTTTCTCATAATTGATCGTATAAAGGGGTTTTTGTTACTCTTCCGACGGCTGGTCCGGGCGGTATTCGATGATGTCTCCCGGCTGGCAGTCCAGCTCGCGGCAGATCGCTTCGAGCGTCGAGAACCGGATGGCTTTCGCTTTCCCGTTTTTGAGGATCGAGAGGTTGGCGGGCGTGATGTCCACGCGTTCGGCGAGTTCGCCGAGCGACATCTTGCGCTTTGCCATCATGACGTCTATATTGATGATTATAGCCATAATGTCGTCCCCCCCCCGTTATTTGTCGTTCCTGTCGTTATCATGGTAATTACGTTGTTTTTAGATAGTCAGTTTCTGCTCTTCGCTGAGCTGCGTGCCGAGTGAGAGCACTTCGGCCATGAAGAGGAACAGAATGCCGACGATCACGTTCCAGTAACTCAGCGGAAATGTCTGCACGACTTCGAAGGAGGTTCCTTCGAGCAGGCGGACGGCCTCGTTGTTGTTGAGGTACTTCATGAAGGCTTCGCTCAACTCGCCCACGAGAATTAGGATGCCGATGGCGCGCGTGCGCAGGATGTTGCTGTGGCGTAGCGGCTGCTCGTCGCGGATCGACTTGCGGAGCGAGTTGATGATCAGTGCGATCAGTACGAGGATCGTCAGGTACGAAAGGCCCGTGATGACCATCAGCAGGTAGCAGAAGCTGTTGTTGCCCATCACCTTGAATGCGTTGCCCAGCGTGTAGGCTTCGTCCACGGTCACCTTCAGGTCGAGACGGCTGATCGTCGGAGTGATGTTCTCCGGCAGGTTGTCGATGCCTATAGGTTCGCCGGCGGAGCGGATGACCGGAGCCGAAACGTAGTAGGAGCGTATGCCTCCCTGCGGAATTTCCATCTCCAGCGTATTCTGCGCGTTGCGCCATCCCCGCGAAAAGTCGGGCACGAAACTCGCGGCGAAGCCGACGATCAGCGCCGCGAAGTAGATGATGTAGATCATCAGCAAATGTTTGTGCAGTCTCTTTTTGTTCTGCATAGCTTCGGTTTTTAAGTTTCGATAGTGCAAATTTAGTATTTATTTCCGAAAAACAAATAATATTTATCGTTTTTCGATAAAATATTTGGTCCTAGACAAAAAAAGACGACCCGCAGGCCGTCTTTGGGAAATAGTGCCGTAAACTTATTCCACGTTGTCTTTCAGCTGTTTCCAGAACGATGCGTCGATCGCCATCCGGACCGAAGCCGCGAGCACGATCAGGACGAACATGACGAGGAAGGTGATGAAGCCGACGTTGATGGCCAGACAAATGGCGTACAAGATGCCGAACACGATGCCCACCATGATGCCGAATACCAGCGTCACGAGAAACATCGTCCACTTGCTGCCGTACGTCGCGTCGTTCGACGCCTTGATGGCCTGCATCGGTTTTTTGCCCTTGCCGAGCAGGAAATAGAACGAAAGCGCCCATGACAGGGACAGCACGATGCCCGGCACGATCATGAATACGAAGGCGATGTAGATCGGAATCACCATCAGGCCGGCCGTGATGAGGTACTCGCCCATGTAGCGGCGGTATTTGCTGTCGAAAATTCCGAGCGGGTTGATTACGCTGCCTTTGGCCAGTTCGACCGGCAGCAGGCTGATGGCGATGGTCGTCCCTATATTGATATAGGGTATCCAGATCGTCACGAGCCACAAGGCCACTGCCACGACCACCGACGGGGCGTTTTTCACGCCGATGGCGATCGAATCCTTCAGCGTTTCCGCGAAGTCGAGTTTTTTCATTTCCATAACTAACGATTTTTAATAAGGGTTAATAGTCAAACAAATATATGAAAATATCTGCAAAAAACGTATCTTTGTCGGGACGCAACGTTAAAAATCAGCAATATGGCAGAAAAATCGCATTATAATTACCGTGTCGAACCGCAGGACGTGGATTTCACGCTGAGGGCTACGATTCCCTCGCTCGGTTCGGCCATCCTCAATACGGCGGGCGTCGACGCCCACGGCAAGGGCTTCGGCGTGGACGCGCTGAACGCCGACAACCACTCGTGGGTCCTCTCGCGCATGGCTGTCGAATTTGACAGCCAGCCCACGCAGTATACCGATTATACGATCGCCACGTGGATCAACGAATACGGCCGGGTGCTCTCCACGCGTAACTTCACGCTGACCGATGCGGCAGGGACCGAATTCGGCCGCGCCGTGACGCAGTGGGCGATGATCGACCTTAAGAGCCGTTCGGCGCTCGATCTGTCGTGGGTGGGCGACGCCCACGCCGACGCCATCGTCGACGCTCCGTCGCCGACCGACAAGCCCCGCAAGATCCGCGAGGTGAATCCTGCGCAGACGGTCGAACACAAGGTGGTCTACAGCGACATCGACTTCAACCGCCACGTCAATACGATGCGCTATATCGAAATGATGATCGACATGCTGCCCGTCGAACTGCTCATGCAGGAGACGCCGGTGCGCTTCGACATCCATTTCCTGCGCGAATGCCGTTACGGCCAGACGCTTAGCGTCGGTTACGAGCAGCGTGGCCGCACGGCGCTTTTCGAGATACGCAGCGACGAGGGCACTCCGGCCGTGCGCGCCTCTATCGAGTGGAAATAAGCCTGCGGGGCGTGTCCCGCATCTGCTTCGTGGAACGGGTTTTGCAGTTACGGCTGCAAAACCTTTTTCATTATGGAAAACGCAGTTAAAACACAAAACAAGTATCAGGTGAGCATCGACCTGCTGAACGATGCCGTGGGCAAGGAAATCGCCACTTCACTCCAGTACATGTATTTCCACACCCATTTCGAGGATGACCGCTATCAGTACCTTTCGAAGATCATGCGCGAAATCTCGATCGCCGAGATGCGCCATATCGAAGAGTTCTCCGACCGCATCCTCTTCCTGCAGGGCGACGTCGATATGAACGCTTCGTTCCGCACCCGGCAGGTGACCGACGTCAAGGACATGCTCCGTTTGGCGCTGCAGCTGGAGCAGAGCACCATAGATTCCTACAACGAGGCTTCGCGCATCGCTTCCGAGCACAAGGACGCCGTCACGCACAAGATGTTTCAGGACATCATCGCCGAGGAGGAGCAGCACCTCGACACCTTCCGTACCGAACTGCAAAACGTACTCGACTACGGCGAGGAGTACCTCGCGCTGCAATCCGCCGCGGGAAGCAAGCATGCCGCCAAGAGCTTCGGACACCCCGGCGACGGAGAATAGTCCGTCCTGCCGGACCGGTACCGCGGATGTCTTCCGGGCCGGATCCCGTTTTTTAATCGTATATGCGTTTCTGCCCTCTGCGGCACGGGAAGTCCCCGCTTCGGCGGGGATTTTCCGTGCCTGCGGGCGGCCGATCCGCCGATGCGCCCTCTGCGTCGGCGATAAAGAGCGGGAAAACGGTTGCCATGTCGCATATTTTCCTATATTTGTACTATGAAAATTACGATTTTAGGACCTGCGCACCCCTACCGCGGGGGATTGGCTTCGATCATGGAGATCATGGCCCGCACGTTCCGGCTGCGGGGCAATGAGGTCGATATCAAAACCTTCACGCTGCAATATCCTTCGCTGCTCTTCCCCGGCAAGAGCCAGACCGTCGATACGCCGCCTCCCGCCGACCTCGACATCTGCCGGTGCGTCAATACGGTCAATCCCTTCAACTGGCTCCGCGTGGGCCGGCGCATTCGCCGGGAGCGGCCCGACTTCGTGCTGATGAAGTACTGGACGCCCTTCATGGCGCCCTGCTTCGGCACCATCGCGCGCATCGCGCGCGGCAACGGCCATACGAAGGTCCTCTGCCAGATCGACAATGTCGAGCCGCATGAACGCCACCTGACCGATAAGCCCTTCAACCGTTACTACCTGCGGGCCGTGGACGGCTTCGTCTATATGTCCGAGCAGGTGCACCGCGAACTGGAAGCCTACAGCAAGGCTCCGGCACTCTTCTCGCCGCATCCGCTGTTCGAAAATTTCGGCGAGCGGGTGGCGCGCTCCGAAGCGTGCGTCCGGCTGGGGCTCGATCCTGCGGTGGGTTACGCGCTGTTTTTCGGCCTGATCCGCGATTATAAGGGACTCGATCTGCTGCTCGATGCGTGGGCCGAATTGAAACGCGCGGGGCGCGCCGAAGGGCGCAAACTCATCGTCGCCGGCGAGTTCTACACCCCGAAGGAGCGTTACCTGCGTCAGATCGCCGACAACGGTTTGCAGGACGACGTGATTCTTCACGACCGCTTTATTCCCGACGAGCAGGTGAAATACTATTTTTCGGCCGCCGATTTCGTCGTGCAGCCCTATAAAACGGCCACGCAGAGCGGCGTGACGCAGATCGCCTATCAGTTTTGCGTTCCGATGGTCGTCACCGATGTCGGGGGGCTGGCCGAGATCGTGCCCGACGGACGGGTAGGGTATGTGTGCGAACCGACGGCGCAGGGCGTCGCCGAAGCCGTTGCGAAGATGTACGAGGGTGACGCGATCGAGCGTTTCCGACTGAACTGCATCGAGGAGCGCAAGCGTTTTTCGTGGGAAGAGATGTGCAGCCGCATTACGGAGCTGTACGAACGGGTCCGCTGATCGGCAGGTCCGCTGATCCTGCGAGTACGCTGATCCCGCGGGGCATTGGGATGCGGGCCGCATCGAGTCGTTGCGGAGCGTATCGAGATGCTGGCGCGGGCGTGCCTTAATCGTAGCTGCCCTCCGAACCCAAAAAAACACGATCGCCCGAAACATTTGTTTCAGGCGATCGGAATAGAAAGAGGGGTGTATCTCGCGGCGGAGCCGGACCTCGGTCGCAGGAACAGCGCCCGGCCAAGTTCCCGAACTGCAGCACGAAAACTCCGAATAACCCGAAAACTCCGGGCAACCTGCAGATTCAGAGCAATTCAGCGGGTTCTGATATCCGGCTGGCTCCGGAAATCTGCCGGCGGATAGGTCCGCCCCGGCGGGGATTACCGTTTTTCATCCCCGTTGCGAATCTCCTTGCGTCGGATTTTGCCGCTGATCGTCTTGGGCAACTCCTCCGCGAATTCGATGATGCGCGGATACTTGTAGGGCGCCGTGATCCGCTTCACGTGGTTCTGCAGCTCTTTGATCAGCGCTTCCCCGGCCTGCGCCCTGTACTTTTCGCCGAGGATGATCGTCGCCTTGACCACCTGTCCGCGGATTTCGTCGGGCACGCCCGTAATGGCGCACTCCACCACGGCGGGGTGGGTCATCAGCGCGCTCTCCACCTCGAAGGGGCCGATGCGGTAGCCCGAACTCTTGATCACGTCGTCGGCACGCCCCACGAACCAGAAATAGCCGTCCTCGTCGCGCCATGCCACGTCGCCCGTGTAGTAAACTCCGTCGTGCCAGACTTCGTGCGTGAGTTCGTCGTTCAGGTAGTACTCCTTGAACAGCCCCAGCGGTTTTCCCATGTCGGTGCGGATTACGATCTGCCCCTGTTCGCCGTCCTCGGCCGAACGTCCGTCAGGCGTCAGCAGGTCGATTTCGTACTGGGGGTTGGGCACGCCCATGCTGCCGGGCTTCGGCTCCATCCACGGGAAAGTGGCGAGCGTGAGCGTCGTTTCGGTCTGCCCGAAACCCTCCATCAGCCGGACGCCCGTCAGCTGCCTGAAGGTGTCGTAGACGGCTCCGTTCAATGCTTCTCCGGCCGTGGTGCAGTATTCGAGCGACGAGAGGTCGTATTTCGAGAGGTCTTCGCGGATCAGAAAGCGGTAGATCGTGGGTGGGGCACACAGCGAGGTGATGCGGTACTGTTCGATCTTGTGCAGGATGTCCGCCGGCGTAAATTTCTCGTGGTCGTAGACGAAAATATTGGCTCCGGCCAGCCATTGCCCGTACAGCTTGCCCCAAGCGGCCTTCGCCCATCCCGTGTCGGCGATCGTCAGGTGCAGGCTCCCGTCGTGCAGGTTGTGCCAAAAACACCCCGTGCTGATATGCCCCAGCGGATAGGTGAAGTCGTGCGCCACCATTTTAGGTTCGCCCGTGGTTCCCGATGTGAAGTACATCATCATGATATCGTCGTTGGCGTTCACCCGCTGCGGACGCACGAAAGGGGCGGCGTTTGCGATTCCCGCGTGGAAATCGAGGAATCCTTCGGGAATTTCCGGCCCGACGCTTATCAGCAGCTCGGTCGTCGGGCTTTCCGGCATGGCCGCCGCCACGTGGTCGGCGATCACCCGTTCGCCCGCCGCGACGATCGCCTTGATTCCGGCCGTGTTGCACCGGTACACGGCGTCTTTCTTGGTCAGCAGGTGAGTCGCCGGAATCACGACCGCCCCCAGCTTGTGCAGGGCGAGGATCGAAAACCAGAATTCGTATCTCCGTTTGAGAATCAGCATCACCACGTCGCCCTTTCCGATGCCGAGACGCTGGAAATAGGAGGCCGTGCGGTCGGTCTCCCGCTTCATGTCGGCGAACGTGAACTGAATCTCCGCACCCTGATCGTTTGTCCAGAGCAGCGCTTTCCGGTCGGGCTGTTCCTCCGCGTAGGCGTCCACCACGTCATACGCGAAGTTGAAATTCTCCGGGACGCGGATATGCAGGTTCTTTCTGTAATCCTCCTGCGAGCGGAAGGCCGTTTGCTGTAAGAATCTCTCTACCATAGCTTACATGATTATCGCCAGAAAGCGGACCGGCCGCCCGTCGAGCGCCTTCATTCCGTGCGGCAGGCTGGAATCGAAATAGAGACTGTCACCGACGTTCAACATCAATTCTTTCCCGTTCAGGCTCAGCAGCAGACGCCCTTCGAGCACGTAGTTCATCTCCTGCCCCTCGTGACTGTTCAGGTGCATCGGGGCGTCGGCCGGAGTGGGTTCTACCGTCACGATGAAAGGATCGGCTTTCCGGTCGCGGAATCCCGACGCCAGCGCTTCGTACTTGTAGGCTTTGCGCCGTTCGACCGACACGCCCGCACCCGCACGGGTGATGAAATAGGCGTTCATCTTGGGCTCTTCGCCGAACATGAGCACGTCCAGACTGATTCCGTAACGGCGGGCTATGGTCTGCAGGACGTTTACCGAGATGTCGCTTTCGCCGCTCTCCAGCGCCATATACTCTTCGACCCGGAGATGACAGCTCTCCGCCACCTCCTGCGCCGAGAGTTCGAGCACTTCGCGCAATCCGCGCAGGCGGTTGGCGATTGATTTGATGGGATCACACATTGTTTTTTCGTTTTAATCGAACAAACCGTATCCGCCCCGCTTCCGCCGGGTGCGAAGTCTGAAGTAACAAACTGTAAGTTCGTTACGCTGATTTTTACGTTTTATCCTGTCTGTTTTAACCTAACAACTTGGTTGTAAATATAGTAAAAAATATTACTAACAGCAACCTTCGGCTGTTTTTCTCTCCCTCGATGCGGTGCCGCCGCTTCGGCACTGTACGATTAACGGGCTATGTAGCAGTAAATTATAAAGGGCCGCCGTGCATCGCACGACAGCCCTTCCTCTTCATTTACTTATCGTAGTTTGGCTACTTCTTGATATTGGGCAGTTCAAGCCCGTAATGTTTCCTGCGGTCCTCGGCTTTGAGCCATATGCCGAGCAGCATGGCGACGACGCCGCAGCTTGCGAAGATCACCATCGGAAGCGTATAGTTGTAGGCTGTACCGTCGATATGGCCGGGGTTGCTGAATTTGAGCGCATAGCCGATCACGGCCGGGAAGAGGCACAGCCCGATGTTCTGAATCCAGAAGATCAGCGAGTATGCCGAACCCAGATAGCGGGTCTCCATGATCTTGGGAACCGAGGGCCAGAGGGCCGCGGGAACCAGCGAGAACGAGATGCCGAGAATGATGATCGCGCCGTAGGCGATCAGCGTGCTCGGATAGGCCGGAAGTACGAAGGCGAAGATCAGGTGGCAGACCGTCATCAGAATTGCACCGAAGATCAGCATCGTAGCGCCCTTGCCCTTATGGTCGAGGTAGCTGCCGAGCAGCGGCGTGATGGCCGCGGCGCCCATCGGGAACCAGCGGAAGATGTCGGCGGCCGTCTGGGCCGAGACGCCGAGGTTGCTCTCCAGCATGTTCGTGGCGAAACGCTGGAAGGGGAAGATCGCCGAGTAGTAGAGCACGCAGAGCATGGCGACGATCCAGAAGACCTTGCTGCCGAATATTTTGCCGAGGTCGCTGACGCGGAACTCCTCTTCCGAGCTGTTGTTGCCTTTGGCGTCGAGTCCCAGCTGTTTGTCCAGCTTGCGGTCCATGAACGTAAAGACCACGTAGGTCAGCAGGCCGATCAGCAGCAGCAGGGTGCAGAACGCCACCGGACGTACGACCGTTGCCGGCGCCATGTTGGCCAGCCACGGCGAGATGGTGAACACGGCGAATACGCCCACGCGGGCGATGGCCATTTCGAGTCCCATGGCCAGTGCCATCTCCTTGCCTTCGAACCATTTGGCGATGGTCTTCGATACGGTGATGCCGGCCATCTCCATGCCGCAGCCGAAGATCATGAATCCCAGCGATGCGAGTTTGGCGCTGCCCGGAAACGATACCCACCAGCTGTTGAGCCACGTTTCGATGCCCGAACCGATGAAGGCGTCGCTCACTCCGTAATACTTGATGCTGGCGCCGATGAACATCAGGGACGCCGAGAGCACTCCCGTGAAGCGTATGCCCATCTTGTCGAGGATGATGCCCGCCAGAATCAGGAATCCGAAGACGTTGAAAATGAACTCCGAGCTTCCGTACATGCCGAAGACGTCGGGCGTCCAGCCGCGCTGGGCCTCGATCATGCTCTGCAGCGGCGACATCATGTCTACGAACATGTAGCCGAAGAACATCGTCAGCGCGATCAGAATCAGCGCCGTCCAGCGGACGAATGCCGAATCGTTGAGTTTTCGTTGGATAATTTCCGTCATAGTTATTTGATTTGAGTTAGCTTACTTCTCCGTCGGCGCGTAACGTTTCAGCACCTCGTAAGCCTCGACGATACCCAGTTCGCCGGCCTTCGAAATGTCGAGACACCCTTTGCGCGTGTCCTTCATGAATATCTGTATGATGCCGCGGTTGTAATACGCCTCGGCGAAATTGGGGTTGAGTTCGATGGCCTTCGTGTAGTCTTCGAACGCTTCGGGCAGGCTTCCCGACAAGGCCCGCAGGTTCGCGCGGTTGTAGTAGCTGTAGGCCAGATCGGGGAAGAGCTTGATGGCCTTGTTCAGGTCGGCTACCGCCTCGTCGTAGCTGTACGTGCGTTTGCTGTTGTTGTTCAGCCGGTTCGCCGGGTCCGAGTCGATGGTGATGCGCTGGTAGGAGTTGTCGATCGACGAGATGAAGTCGATCATCTCGGCGCGCGTGGTCGAGCGGTTCAGGTAGAGGAACGGGTTGCTCGGATTCAGCTCGATGGCCGACGAGAAGGTATTGACGGCATTGGTGTACTGCTTGATGAGCGCCTGCGAGACGCCGCGCTCGAAGAGCACCGTCCACGAGGTTTCCGCCGCTTTCAGCTCCTCGACATACTGCTTGTCGAGCATCACGAGCGTGTCGGGCGCAATGTTGGTTTCGCGCCACGAAAGCGTCAGGAATTCGTTGTCCACGCGTTTCTTGAAGTCTTCGACGCGCTGCACGTGGTAACGCTCCACGGCCGGCACGGTGTCGGGGCGCATCAGCGTGAATTTGAACAGCGGCAGCAGGCGCATCTCTTCGCGTCCGCCGTTGTGGCCCGTCACGCGGTCGAAACTGCCGCCTGAGAATTTGCTGTCGAATGACAGCAGGCGGTCGAAGCGCTGCGTCGTATCGGCGAATATCGAATAGGTGCTGTCGCTCAGGCGCGAGCGGTATTCCGCGATTTTCTTCTGCGCCGTGTCGCGGTCCTTCTTGGCGCCCTGCGGGTCGCGCAGCAGCTCGCGCAGGCGGCCGCGGTAGATATAGGCGTTGGCGAAGTCGGGATAGAGCTTGATGGCCGAGGTATAGTCCTCGGCGGCTTTTTCGATCTCGCCCAGCTGGGCGTATACGCCCGCGCGGTTGTAGTATACCAGCACGTTGTTGGGCGAATAGAGCGCCACTTTGTCGTAATCCTCCAGTGCGCGGTTGTAGTCGCCGATCTGCGTGCGCAGCATGGCGCGGTTGAAGTAGGTCAGCGAGTTGGTCGAATCGAGCTGGATCACCTTGTCGAAGTCCGACAAGGCCAGCATCGGGCGGTTGGTGTTCGAGTAGACCAGTGCCCGGTTGAAGTATGACAGCAGGTAGGTCGAGTCGCACTCGATCGCCTTGTTGAAGTCGGCTTCGGCTTCGGGATAACGCTTCTGCTCCATGTAGAGACCGCCCCGGCGGTTGTAACCGTTGGGGTTCTCGCGGTTGGTGCGGATGGCGGTGTTGAAATTGTCGTAGGCGCGGACCGTGTCCTTGAGATGCAGGTAACTCAGGCCGCGGCAGATAAAGGCGTCGGCGACCTTGTTCTCCTGACGGATGAACTTGTCGAAATCGTCGATGGCCTCGGTGAACTGCTGGTTCAAAAGACGCGTGACGCCGCGGCTGTAATAGGGTCCCGGCAGGTCGGGACGCAGCTCGATGGCTTCGCGGAAGTCCTGCAGCGCGTCGTCGTAGTTGCCCAGCCGCGAGCGGGTGATGGCGCGGTAGGTGTAGGCCTGCGTGTAGACCGGATTCATGCGGATCGCGGTCGAGAAATCGGCTTCGGCGCCCAGCAGGTCGTCGAGGTTGTATTTGGCGATGCCGCGCAGGAAATAGCCTTCGAAGGCGTTTTCGTCGAAACGCAGCAGGGTGTTGAGCGTGCGGATGGCCTCTTGGTAATCGTTGTTCATCATGCACGAACGTCCGACCCAGAAAAAATATTCCCGGTTGTATTGTGCATACGATTTCGTCCCGCACATCAGCGCGGCGGCAAGGGCGATTCCCAAGATATATTTACGCATTTTCCGACTCACTTGTCCCTCTAACGTTCTTTTCGGGCTGTTTATTATTCCGGTTTATTCCAATTCATATCCGAAACGGCGCAGCTGGCGCTCGTTGTTGCGCCAGTCGTCGCTTACCTTGACGAAAAGCTGCAGGAAGACCTTCTTGCCGAGGAACTCCTCCATGTCCTCGCGTGCGGTCTGTCCCACACGCTTGAGCTTTTCGCCCTTGTGGCCGATCAGTATGCCTTTCTGCGAGTCGCGGGCGACGTAGATCGTCGCGGCGATGCGGTCGATCGTCGGTTCCTCCCTGTAGCTGTCGATCTCGATTTCGCAGCAGTAGGGGATCTCCTTGTCGTAGAATTTGAGGATCTTTTCGCGGATGATTTCCGATGCGAAGAAACGCAGCGTCTTGTCCGTCAGCGTCTCTTTCGGGTAGAACGCCGGACCTTCGGGCAGCAGGGCGAGGATGGTTTTGAACAACCCCTCGATATTGAAGTTTTCCTTGGCCGATGCGGGTACGATCTGCGCTTCGGGCAGCTCCTGTCGCCACTTGTCCACCAGCGCGTCGAGCGCTTCGGGCGTCGAGAGGTCGATCTTGTTGATCACCACGACGGTCGGAATGCCGCTTTCCCGGATGCGGCCGATGATTTCGGCCGAACGGTCGCCCTGCTCCACGGTGTCGGTGACGTAGAGGATGACGTCGGCGTCGGTCACGGCGCCGGTCACGAATTTCATCATCGACTCCTGCAGTTTGTAACTGGGTTTGAGGATGCCCGGCGTGTCGGAGTAGACGATCTGGAAATCTTCGCCGGAGACGATGCCCATGATGCGGTGGCGCGTGGTCTGCGCCTTGGAGGTGATGATCGACAGTTTTTCGCCGACCAGAGCGTTCATCAGTGTCGATTTTCCGACATTGGGATTTCCGATGATATTTACAAAGCCCGATTTGTGCATTTTCTTTCTGGGATATGATCCGGACAAAGGTAACGATAAAATGCACCCCCTCCAAACACGGGAACGATTAATTTACCCGGCATTTTTCCCGATTGGACCCGTCCTGCCGCATTTCCCGATTTTTTCGTTTATATTTGCCGTAAGTGAAATCCCGATGCAACCGCCTATGAAAACCTCGAAAACTCTCTTTTTCCTGCTCGGCGCCCTGCTGGCGGCCCTGCTGACGTGGTGGCTGGCCGGCGACAAACAGGCCGCCGCCGGCACCTCCGCCGTTGGAATGCCAGCTGCGGGAATCTCTGCCGCCGGACTGCCGGCCGCGGGGGAGCGGAGCGCCCTCGACGTGATTGCGACGCGCACGAGCGTTCGCGCCTACCGGGACTGTCCGGTAGGGGCCGATACGGTCGAACTGCTGCTGCGTGCGGCGATGGCCGCGCCTTCGGCCATGAACCGCCAGCCGTGGGTCTTCGTGGTCGTGGACGACAAGGCGCTGCTCCAAAAATTTGCCGACTCCCTGCAATACGCCAAGATGGCGGCATCGGCGCCGCTGGCGGTCGTCGTCTGCGCGGACCTCACCCGCAATCCGGGCGCTTCCGGCGACTGGTGGGTGATGGACGCTTCGGCCGCTTCCGAGAACCTGCTTCTCGCAGCGCATGCCGTGGGGCTGGGGGCGGTGTGGACGGGCGTATATCCCCGCAGCGAGCGGGTGAAGGCCGTTCGCAGTATTCTGGGACTGCCGGGGTCCGTCGTACCGCTGAACGTGATTCCGATCGGGTATCCGGCCGAGACCCCGGAGCCTAAACAGAAATGGAATCCGGACAACATCCGTTATAACGGCTGGACGGAGTAGCCCGGTCCGAATTTAAAAATCCCTGCACCGAATCGGTCGTGCAGGGATTTTCTGATTTTGTTTCGGAAACTTCGGATTTTCCGGGACGGCGGGACGGCTTGTCGTCTGAATTACCGCCGCATGCCGGGCATCTTCGGCATCTTCATACCGCCTCCGGCCACGGCCTTCATCATCTTGCGGGTGTCCTCGAACTGCTTCATCAGACGGTTCACGTCGGCCATCGTCGTGCCGCTGCCTTTAGCGATGCGTTCGCGGCGGCGGGCATTGATGATTTCGGGGCGTTCGCGCTCGGCGGGGGTCATCGACGAGATGATCGCCTCGGTCTGCTTGAAGACGTCGTCCGGAATGTCCACGTTCTTGAGCATCTTGCCCATGCCGGGAAGCATCGACGCAAGGTCTTTCAGGTTGCCCATCTTCTTGATCTGCTGTATCTGGCCGATGAAGTCGTTGAAATTGAACTGGTTCTTGACCAGCTTCTTTTTCAGCTTGCGGGCCTCCTCCTCGTCGAACTGCTCCTGCGCGCGCTCCACGAGCGACACCACGTCGCCCATGCCCAGAATACGGTCGGCCATACGTTCGGGGTGGAAGACCTGCAGGGCGTCCATCTTCTCGCCGCTCGAAATGAATTTCAGCGGTTTGTTGACGACCGAACGGATCGAGATCGCGGCGCCGCCGCGGGTGTCGCCGTCGAGTTTGGTGAGCACCACGCCGTCGAAGTCGAGCCGGTCGTTGAACTCCCGTGCCGTGTTCACGGCGTCCTGACCCGTCATGGCGTCCACGACGAAGAGCGTTTCCGAGGGTTTCACGGCGGTTTTGATGGCCGTGATCTCCTGCATCATCGCCTCGTCTACGGCCAGACGTCCGGCGGTATCGACGATCACGACGTTGAACGCGTGCTGGCGTGCGTATTTTATGGCGTTTTCGGCGATCTGCACCGGGTCTTTGCTGCCCTCTTCGGTATATACCTCGACGCCGATCTGCCCTCCGAGCACCTTCAGCTGGTCGATGGCTGCCGGACGGTAAACGTCGCCGGCGACCAGCAGTACCTGCCGGCCTTTCTTGCTCTTGATGAACGAAGCCAGCTTGCCTGAGAAAGTGGTTTTACCCGAACCCTGAAGACCCGCGATCAGAATCACGGCGGGATTGCCCTCCAGCCGGATGTCCGTCGCCGTGCCGCCCATCAACAGGGCCAGCTCGTCGCGTACGATCTTGGTCATCATCTGGCCGGGCTTCACCGCCTTCAATACGTCCTGCCCCAGCGCCTTCTGCTTCACTTCGTCGGTGAACGACTTGGCTACCTTGTAGTTGACGTCGGCGTCGATCAGCGCACGGCGAATCTCCTTGAGGGTTTCGGCGATGTTGATCTCCGTGATGCGGCCCTCGCCTTTGAGGATTTTGAACGACCGTTCGAGTTTATCCGTTAAATTTTCAAACATAGGTCTGCGAAATTTTGCCCACAAAGATAACGAATAATTCACAAAGAGCAAGGGCCGCGGCAATTTTCGGCGCCGCTGCCGCCGCCGACCGCACTTTTCGGCGTAAATGTTTGGCAGTCCGGCCTATTGTGCTACCTTTGTGACCGAAGCAAACTATGCATTATGAAAAAAACAGCTTTTGCGGTACTCCTCGCGCTTCTGTGTTGCGTCAGCGGGGCGGCCCAGACTCCCGACGAATGGCAGCCCCCGAAGGGCCTGCCCTACGGCAACGAAATCGGCATCCGCTACGGCGCCCAGATCCAGCTCGGCAACGGCGGCCGGCTTTCGCCCGACCTGCAGGCGTTCAGCATCGACTATGCCCGCTACAACTACTACAACATCGGCTTCCGCACGGGTCTGAACGTCTTTCTGGACTCCGACGTCTTCGACTACTATTCCATCCCGATGCAGTTTACATGGCGGACGGGACGTATGGTGTCGGCATGGCGCAGAAGCAGGGACGAAGGCTATCCGAACAACGACCCTTATGGCAACGATTATTACGGGTATTACGGGGAGAGCAAACCCGACTGGGGCAGTGCGTTCCTCACCACGCTGTTCTCGATTCTCCCCTCGGCGTTCGAAGTGCATACGGGTTTCACACCGGGCATGATGTTCGGGCCGCTGAGCCTTCCGCCCTATGACGGGGGATTTCTCGTCAGACACCGCTTCAGCTGTACTTTCGATGTCGGCGCGCGGCTGATTATTCCCATCTGGCGGTTCAATCTCTACGGAGATTTCACCTACCATTGTTATATTACGGATAATTTCGGATTCCGATACGGAGACTTCCGTCCGACCCGCTCCTATATGGGCGTCGGCGTCGGCCTGTCGTTCAACTTCTGACCGGATTGCCGGGTCGCCGCAATCCGGTTGCCCAGCCGCCGCAATCCGGTTGCCCCAGCCGGTCGCTTACCGCAGCAGTCCGGCTTCGTACCACTAAAAATACAAGTCCTCCTTTTCAAAGGGGGATTTCGGGGGATTGTCAGTATGAAGGCCGCTTCGCGGCCGGACAGATCGTAATTTATCCGGAAGGGTTACCTGAGCAGTCCGGCTTCGTAATAAATTACGATCTGTTCGATCATCCGGTCTTCGTTCTGCTTGTCGTATTCCGACTTGAGGTTCTGTCCGAAGATGCGCGACACGCCCTGCCAGAATCCCGCCACGAAGCCGCCCCGGAACTCCTTCAGCACCTCGTAGGCGGTGTATTCCGTTTCGCGGTCGATCAGTTTCAGCAACACTTTGCCCTGCGTGCGGGTCATGTGCTTCAGCACCGGCGTATACTCCTCCTTGATTTGGTTGTAAACCTGTCTGATATAGGCTTTCTGCGCCTTCTTCGTCGGCAGGCGGCACAACTCCTCCTCCATGGCCGCCATCTTGGCTTTGGCGATCCGGGCGATGGGGTAGACCTTCTTCACGGCATCGACCAGCTTGCGGTAGCGGCGCAGGTCCACCGGGCGGCTAAATACGTAAACCGGAAGAATGTGCACCAGCGGCACGGAGTCGCCCTTTTCCACGCACCACTCCTGATGCCAGAAGCCGCGGCCTCCCTGCGCCTGCGCTCCGGGGAGTGCGGCGGCCAGCGTTATCAGAAGCAGAAGCCACTTTTTCATGTCCGTAAAAAATTGTTACCTTTGCGAAGGTAATTATTTATCGGTTAAACGTCATACGCCAGAACGATATTATGCTCGAAAAAGGATTGTCGGCCCAGAGCTGCACTACGGTAACGAACGAAAATACGGCCGCCGCGATGGGATCGGGCGACCTGCCCGTATTCGCCACGCCTTCGATGGTGGCGCTGATGGAAAACGCCGCCATGACAGCCGCGGCGGCCGCATTGCCTGCCGGCTCGACGACCGTGGGCGCGGAGATGAACGTCACCCATATCAAACCTTCGGGGCTGGGCGCCGAAATCACCGCGACGGCCGTGCTGACCGAAGTCGAGGGACGCAAGCTGACTTTCAACGTCGGCGCGCGCGACGCCGGGGGGATGATCGGCGAGGGCGTGCATATCCGCTATGTCGTGGACTGCGAGAAGTTCATGGCCAAACTGGGCTGACCGTGGACCGACCAAGTGCCGAACCTCGGCGCCGCAGCCGCTTCCGTCTGTGGTGCGGACGTCTCTGGTACACCTGCCTGCGTTACGGGTTGTGGTACTTCGGCGGCCTGCGTTTCGCCCGTAAATCCGGCTCTCCGAGCTGCGACTATTCGCACTTCCGGCACCGGACGCCCTTGCTGCGCAGGCTGAAGGACGTCGACATGCAGTACCAATACAACAAGATCACCAATCTCCGGCTGGCCGCGGCGCGTCTCGACGGCGTGGTGCTGCGTCCGGGCGAGACGTTCAGCTATTGGCGGCTGATCGGACGTCCCTCCCGCCGCAAGGGCTATCTCGACGGCATCGTTCTTTTCTGCGGCACGTTCCGCCCCGGAGTCGGCGGCGGACTCTGCCAGATGTCCAACCTGATCTTCTGGATGACGCTCCATACGCCGCTGACCGTTGTCGAGCGTTACCGCCATTCGTACGACGTATTTCCCGACTGCGGCCGCACCCAGCCTTTCGGAAGCGGCGCGACCTGCGTTTATCCCTACCGCGACCTGATGATCCGCAACGATACGCAGACGACTTTCCGCCTGCATGTCACCGTAGGCGGCGAGTTCCTCGAAGGGGAGTGGCGCGCCGACCGGCGGCCGGAATACTCCTACCGCGTGGTCGAACGGGATCACTGCATGCAGAGCGAATACTGGGGCGGATACAGCCGCCACAACAAGCTCTACCGCGAGGTGTACGACGCCGAAGACCGCTGCGTCGATGTGCAGTACGTCACCCGCAACGACGCGCTGATGATGTATTCGCCGTTCCTTGCGGAGAACGCTCAGCCCGGAAAACGGCCGGCCGACAATCAGCGGCCCGGCTATGAATAACCGCCTGTAAATGAAAAGGGCGCAGGGGAAAATCCTCCGCGCCCTTTTTCACATCGCTCCTCTCCGGTCATAGCCCGATCAGCAGGTGTTCGAGCAGGATGACCAAAATGCCCGACAGATAGCCGACGAACGCCAGCAGCGTGATTTTCTTGAAGTACCACGCGAAGTTGATCTTTTCCAGCCCCATCGCCACGACGCCCGCCGCCGAACCGATAATCAGCAGACTGCCGCCCACGCCTGCGCAGTAGGTCAGCAGGTGCCAGAACAGTCCGTCCTGCACGAACGACTGCATGTAGGCCGGATCGGCGCTGGCCGCAACCGCCGCCGCGTCCATGACCGGATACATGCCCATACATGCGGCCACCAGCGGTACGTTGTCGATGACCGACGAAAGCACGCCGATGACGCCCGCGATCGTGAAGACCTCGTGCACCTGCTTGTCGAGCCAGTTGGCCACGTCGGTCAGCACGCCCGCGCTCTGCAGTGCGGCCACCGACATCAGGATGCCGAGGAAGAAGAGAATCGTCGGCATGTCGATATGCTTGAGCACTTTCGAAACGCGGCATTTGATCGACTCCTCGATGCCGCGTTTGCGGTCGTAGATGATCTCCGTCAGCACCCACATCACGCCCAGCGAAACCATCATGCCCATGTAGGGCGGCAGGTGGGTGATGCTCTTGAATACGGGTACGAACAGCAGGCTGAGGACGCCCGTGACGAGGATGAACTTGCTCAGCCGCGGACCCACGCCCTTGGGCAGCTCCGCTTCGAACGCGCTTTCGTCCACGGGGGCCGCGTCTTCGTTGCCCACGTAGCGCATCGCGATCGCCGTCGGGATGATTACCGATACGATGCACGGCACGAAGAGCGTTCCCATCAGGGCCGCCGCAGTGACGTTGCCGCGCATCCAGAGCATGATCGTCGTCACGTCGCCGATGGGCGACCATGCGCCGCCGCTGTTGGCCGCGATGACGATCAGGCTGGCGAAAATCCAGCGCTCCTTCTGATCCGCAATGATTCGCCGCAGCAGCATTACCATGATGATCGTCGTGGTCATGTTGTCCAGCGCCGCCGACATGAAAAACGTGATGATGGCCAGCAGCCACATCAGCTTGTGCTTGTTGCGGGTGGTAATGTGGTCGGTGATGACGTTGAAGCCGCCGTGCGTGTCGATCAGATCGACGATGGTCATGGCTCCGATCAGGAAAACCAAGATTTCGCACGTGTCGCCCAGATGGTCTACCATCTCGTGGCTGATGTTGCTGTCGTGTCCCCACAGGCTGAAAACCGTCCATATCGCGCCGCACATAAGCAGTGCGATGGCCGATTTGTCCACTTTTACCTTATGCTCCAGCGCGATGAACGTGTAACCCACCACGAAGAGCAGAATCATTGTCAGAATCATGCTTTATGTATTAAAAATCATATTCTCCGGCGCGGAAGACCTTGATCTCCCCGGTCGGCTGCCGGTTCATCAGCACCTGCGCCGCAATAAGCGAGCCGCTGTCCGTCCGGTAGCAGATGACCTGAGCCGCGGGCTGGTAGCTGCGGGGCAGGTTCTGCAGTACCGCAAAGTTGCCGCATTCGATCGCCGACTGCACTTTGGGCAGATCGTGCGCCTCGAAGGAGTATTCCGAGCGGTAGAGCCGTTCGCGGCTCCGCTTCTCGACCGGGGCCGACGAATCGCCGAACAGCCGGTAGCAGATCATCACGATGCCCGTGCAAAGGATGCAGGAGCTGATCAAAAGGTTCCACTGTGACAGCATGTCGTTCTCGGTAAAGAGACTGGCATGGGAGTTGGCCCACAGCAGGGTGATGCTGCCTGCCGTCAGCACGATGCCTAATGACGGGTTGTAACGGCGGCATGCAATTTCGGGCGATGCGGAATAAATCGCATCATCGATCATATTTTTCATTGATGAGTTTTCGTTTGGTGAAAGATTCGTGAAAGTATTGTCCGCATGTAGGAGCGTGCGGTTCGAACGTGAATCCTCCGCTAAATGATGATCCTCCTCAAATAATAAATATACCGATCGGCCCTGCGTATGCTGGGCGGGCGTACGCCGCATTTTCCGACAGCCGGTGCGGCCGGGTGCGGATTGCCTGCGCAGGCGTACCCGCGGGTCCCCGCCACGATGAAATTCTCCGCGTGGCGGACGCTTCGTCCTGCGCCCTGTTCCGCTCCCGAAAGCTGGGTGCAGCCCGTGCAGGCGGTAGCCAGCAGGGGTGCGTTGTCGGTCTCGAAACGTTCGCTGTCGGCCTGCGAGAGAACGGCGGCGGTGATTTCGGTCCGGAGCGTACGGGACTGACTCTCCCCGGCGGCGTTTACCGTCGCCGCCGCCCAGCACAAAGCCAATATCATCAACCACTGTTTCATCCTTGCAAAAGTAATAAAATTATACCGACTATGCACCTTGATTTGCAGCATTTTTCGCTTCCGGAATTGTATTTTGGGAAAATTTGCTTATCTTTGTGCCGCTTTCGAGCAACGGATTGAGCTGTGGTGTAATGGTAACACAGCAGATTTTGGTTCTGTCGTTCCAGGTTCGAGTCCTGGCAGCTCAACTCACACAAAGGGAGACTTTCGAGGTCTCCCTTTTGTGTTATCGCGCTGTCCATCAGCTGTCTACACCAGTCCGGCACGGCTTTTGCCGGAGGGTTCCGGCGTCATTTCCCGGATTTCTCCGGCTCCGGATTTTCGTCGTCCGTTCCGCCGCACTGCGTCGCATTGTCGAGCATGCCGGTCAACAGTTCCATCGTTTCGATATTTTCCGCCTCTGCGGTGTCGGTCTTGTCGGTTTTCAGTGTGTCCATGATCGAATGATTTAGGTTTATCGGATTTTCTTGCGCGTTATGACGGCGGCGATCCACAACAGCGCGACGGCGCCGATGACCGAAGTCGCCAGACTGCCGAGCGAACCTATCGGCGCAGGTCCTACGGGCGAGAAGAGCCAGCCTCCCAGCACGCCGCCGACGAGTCCTACGATAAGGTTGATGATGAGCCCTGAGCCGTCGCCCTTGACGATGAGGTTGGCGATCCATCCGGACGCCAGACCTAGCAGGAGGTACCAGACAAAATACATAGATTTCCAGTTTTGATCTTATGTACCTGCCGCGTGCAAAATTCGTTCCCGATGTTGCGCCGGGGCGCTAAAGCGCCTGTTTCAGCGCTTTTGCCAACTGGTCGGGGCACGACGTGCCCTTGCCGCGGCAGTCGATGCCTTCGAGCCGCGCGACGGCATCTGCGGCTTTCATGCCGCGTACGAGCGCGGCGATGCCCTGCGTGTTTCCGGAACAGCCGCCCGTGAAGGTTACGCTGCGGATAACGCCCTCTTCCAGTTCGATGTCGATTTGCCGGGAACAGGTCCCGACGGTGGGATAGGATATGTGCTGGGTCATGGTGTCTGATATGAAAATTCGACCGCAAATATAGCAATAAACGGCGAAACGGGAAATCTTTTCTGAATGTAGGGGAGGTGCTTTCGCGGCCGCGGCTGTTGCGGGAATGCGCCGACCTGTCGACCTGCGGATCGTCTGGCTGGCTGGCTGGCTGGCTGGCTGGCGCTTGACCGGTGGATCGGCGGCCGAAGGGCCGAAGATCGGCGTGTCTCTTTGTGTGAAGGGCCTAAAAAAACATTGCCGAAAAGGGGGTAATCTGTAAGAGGCGCTTAAAAGATTCCCCCCCCCTCGACAATGTTATTGGGATCGTGTCCGGATTGCTCCGGTTACAAGTGCAAATATAGGGATAAATTCCTAACCGACAAACAAAAAAGCTGCAAATTTTGCAGCTTTTCCTGTTTTCGCGTATCCTGTTTTACTGACGCTGGAGGTCGCTGTTGTCGGCTACGACCATGTTCTTGTCGATGCGCAGCGTTACGTTGCCGTCCACTTCGATCAGCAGGGTGGTCTCCTTGATCTCCTTTACCGTGCCGTAGATACCGCCGGCGGTGATGACCTTGTCGCCCTTTTTCAGCCCGTCGCGGAAAGCCTGCATCTGTTTGCGGCGCTTGGCTTCGGGACGCCACATGAAGAGCCATAAAACCAGCACCATGAGGCCGATCATAATGATGAAACTGTACTGCTGCATGAAACCCGGCTGGGGTTCTACGGGCGGCACCTGAAGAAAATTGATCATACGTCGTTATGTTTTAGTGTTTAATTTCTGTAACGGGACAAATATACGAAATATTGTCGAATACGCAACTATTTATTCCACTTCGGCTTCGATAAACAGCCGGAGGGGACTGCGCGCCCCGGCGAACGAGACGTCGAGCGTCTTGAGCTGCCAGCCCCACTCGCCCCTTGCGTCGAAAGTGAGCGTCACCTGCTGCGCATCGCCGGCGTTAATCGGCTGATTGTCATATTCGAGCGTCGTGCATCCGCAGCTGCGGCCGTATTTGGCGATGACGACCGGTCCGCTCGTCTCGTTGGCCAGCCACAGACGCAGCTGGGCGATTTCGCCCGAATGCAGGCGTCCGAAACGCACGGTGTCCGTACCTCCCGTGTCGAGAATCTTGTCCGTGAGGGTGATAATCCGGCCTTTGCGTTCGGTCTTCACCTGCCGGGCGCCGCACGCCGCGAGCGACGCGGCCAGAAGCAGCAACAGACAGACACGCGGCATCGGACCTCAGATCAGGCCGCGGCCCGCTTTCTTGATGCGGCCTTCGGCGGTGAGCGAATCGACGATCTTGTCCAGCACGCCGTTGATGAAAGTGCTGCTGCCGGGCGTCGAGTAGTATTTCGAAATCTCGATGTACTCGTCGAGCGTCACCTTGACCGGAATCGACGGGAACGAGGTCAGCTCGGCCATCGCCGTGCCGATGATGAGGTTGTCCATGAAGACGATGCGCTCCACGTCCCAGTTGGAGGTGAATTTCTCGATATAATCCTGATAGGAGTCGTAATTGACGAGCGATTTTTCGAACAGCGTCCGGACGAACTGCGGGTCCTCGTCGCTCTTGAATTTCGCGGGAACCTTCAGCTCCGTGTGCGTCGGGCGCAGGTTCGAGAGCGAACGCAGGATCATCATCACGATATAGGGCAGGTCGTCGCTCCATAGGATCGACATCTCCTCCAGCACGTTGTCCAGCGGTTCGCAGCTCTGAAGCTCCTTGAAGAAGTCTTCGAGCAGTTTGCGGTCGTCGGCGAACGAACGCTCCGGACGCGCCATGTAATCCTTGAAGTAGTCGCTTTCGGTCAGCTGGGTGTAGAGCGTGCGTATCAACTCCGGATACCGCGTCCAGTTCAGCTTGCGGGCCGCCGCATAGTCGTTCACCGCGTCGCTGTTGGCGATTACGCGGATGATCTGGTTGTCGACGAATTTGGTGTTGGGGTTGAGGTCTTCGTGTGTCGGCAGTTTTTTCTGCTTGGCCAGCTCCTGACGCTGCTCGGCGTAACGTGCGATTTCCACGGGCAGGATCAGTATCTGGAAGTAGAGGTCGTAGGCCTTGTCGACGGACGTCATCAGCGTTTTCTCGGACGCAATCATGTTGTCTGCACCCGATTTGAGGTGCGCGAACAGCGCTTTGACGACCTTAATACGAAGTAATCTTCTGCTCAACATATCTTTTAGAACGGTTTTAACGGCCGCAAAGATAGAAAAATTTTTCCGTAAAGAAAGAATTATTGCCTATCTTTGCGGTCGTATGGAGCAATTGGAAGAAAAAGAGATCATACCGTACGACGTCATCGTCGTCGGTGCGGGGGCTGCGGGCATGATGGCCGCAGGAACCGCCGCGCGCAACGGAAAACGTGTGCTGCTCATCGAGAAGATGGAGAAATCGGGCCGTAAGGTCCGCATCACGGGCAAGGGCCGCTGCAACGTTACCAACGCCCGGCCTGCCGAGGAGTTCGCCTCGCAGGTGCGGACCAATGCGGAGTTTTTCGCGCCGGCTTTCGCCGAGTTCAACAACCGCGCCGCCATCCGCTTCTTCGAGAGGGCGGGCGTGAAGCTCGAAATCGAGCGCGGCGAACGGGTCTTTCCCAAAAGCGGCAAGGCATGGGACATCGCTACGGCCCTGCTGGAATATTGCTTCGAGAACGGCGTCAAAATCATATACAATACGCGCGTCACCGGGATTATGACCTTGGGCAGCAAGGTCTTCGGCGTCCGCTATATCAACAAGCGCGGTTTCGAACGCAAGGAGGAGTGCCCGAACGTCATCGTCGCTACGGGAGGGCTTTCCTATCCCGCGACGGGTTCCACGGGCGACGGATACGCCTTCGCATCCGACTTGGGGCACTCCGTAGAGCCGGTGCGCCCTTCGCTGACGCCGCTCGTCTCGTCGCATCCGCAGATCAAATACCTCGACGGCCTTCTGCTGCGCAACGTCCGGGCGACGCTTTGGATCGACGACCAGCCCGTGCGCGAGGAGTTCGGCGAACTGGGATTCTCGCAGCGCGGCATCGAGGGCGCCGTGGCGCTGCGGATGAGCCGCGACGCGGTGGATGCGCTGATCGACCAGCGGCGCGTGAAACTGGTCGTGGACCTCAAACCCGCGCTTACCGAAGAGGTGTTGCGCGAGCGGATCGCGCGCGAGATCGCCGATATGGAGCCGACCGAGTTTTTCACCGAACTGCTGCGTAAGCTGGTTCCGAAGCCGCTCGTCTTGACTCTTGTGCATGAAATGGACGTCAACGGCAAGAATTACGTCAGCAAAATCACCGAAGAGCAGATCGGCCGCCTGATAAAGACGCTCAAGGGATTCACCTTCCCGCTTACGGATTATGCGCCGTTCGAATATGCCGTCGTGACGGCCGGCGGCGTCTGCTGCGACGAGGTGAACCCCTATACGATGGAGTCGCTGAAGGTCCGGGGACTTTACTTTGCGGGCGAGGTGCTGGACCTCGACGCCAATACGGGCGGATACAACCTGCAGATCGCCTTTTCGACAGGCCGTCTGGCGGGCATGCTGAAAAAATAGGGGAGATGAGGATCGGCGGCCGCACTATCGGACTGGGTTTTTACGGACGGATCGCAGAACTGCACAACCGGCTGGTCCGCGCCCGTTATTTTCGGGGGCACGGAGTCCATTCGCCGTTCGTATATAATATTGTACGGGAGGTCTTCATGCGCGGCGAGCTGCTGCCGGGCGACCGGCGGCTGTACCGGGCGCTGCGCGGTGCCGGAGTTCCCGAACGCCGGGCGATACAGTTGCAAAACGTGGCGATTCATTGCGGTTACGGTACGTTTGGCCTGAATCGTGCGGATGCCGAATTCTGTATCCTGACGCGGGACCTGCCCCGTGCGGAGACGCTGGCGTTGGTCGCCGCCGCGGGCGAAGCAGGGCATACCGTCGCCCTGATGTCGCCCTGCGAGGGACAGGATCGCCAGATGTTGTGCCGTCAGATCGTGGCGGCGCATCGTTCGACGACGGTGGACAATAGGGGATACCTGCTGATTTTCAACAATAATTTGCCGAAACAACATTTCCGGATATGAAAATATACACCAAAACGGGCGACAAGGGGACCACGTCTCTGGTCGGCGGCGAGCGGGTTTTCAAGACCGACGAACGGGTCGAAGCGTACGGCTCGGTAGATGAATTGGCGGCTTTTACGGCGTTGTTGTGCGACAATATGCGCTCCGATGCCGCACTGACGCCGTATGTGGACGACTTGAACCGCATCCTTTCGCGGCTGATGACCGTCGAAGCCCTGCTGGCCCGCGGGAAATCGGGCTGCGAGAAGGTCGCTCCGCTGGCGCCCGAAGCAGTCACGTGGCTCGAAGGGCGGATCGACGCCTTGCAGGCTGCCGTACCGCCGATCGACAAGTTTACGATTCCCGGCGGCAACGCCGTCGTTTCGATGTGCCATGTCTGCCGCACGGTTTGCCGCCGCGCCGAACGCGCCGCACTGCGCGCCGACGAGAAATACGGCACGGACGCCGAGGCGCTGATGTTCCTGAACCGGCTGTCGGATTACTTCTATGCGCTCGGACGCATGCTTACGGCGCATTACGAGGTCGATGAAACCTTGTGGATTCCGTAATCTGTTGAGTGCAAGCGTGTTTATCCTGCACCGGCGATGTTTTGTTGTTTTTTCTTTGTTTTTCTCGTTTTTTTTATACTTTTGCAAATCAGTGATGGCGGAACAGTCCCGTTTTCGGTTTGGCTAATCCGCTGATATTTGGGAACTTAAAAACATTGAAATTATGTACTGGACACTTGAATTGGCATCGAAACTCGAAGATGCCCCTTGGCCTGCCACGAAAGACGAACTGATCGACTATGCAGTACGTTCGGGTGCACCTCTCGAAGTGCTTGAAAATCTGCAAGAAATAGAAGACGAAGGCGAGATATACGAATCTATCGAAGACATCTGGCCCGATTACCCCTCGAAAGACGATTTCTTCTTTAACGAAGAGGAGTACTGAAAAGAATTTTGGGCTGAAATGGCTCAAAATGACATAGTTAAATTACTCGACGGCACGATTCATAATCGTGCCGTTAGTATTTAAGGGACATTTCCGGTTAAATAAAATTGACAAAAAATTGACAATTTTTGGATTCATCTTTGTGATGGTAAAAAATCGGAAATTATGGGTAGACTTAAATCAGAATGTCCCTCTGGCAACTTTATTGTGCGCACCAAGCCGAACGCAAAAGGGGAAGTTGCATCCCGTTTCATCCTAATTTTTAAGCATACTCTTGTTGCTATGGAGTAATACTTATTTCTGAGACGTAAGAACGACGGCCAAATGTCCGCCCGGTCGGGGATCGTCTGCTATGACGCGAATTTGCTCGGCTGTAGACGAATAAAACGGCCGCTCCGAAAGAAGCGGCCGTTCTGTTTGCTGTCCGATCCCGTTTACTGAACGATCGAGATCGTGGGGTTGATATTGTTTTGTACGGATATGCGGTGCGTACCGCCGTTGGGAGCGGCTAAGGCTCCCTTTCCGCTGGCCTGCCAGTTGGCCATGCAACGGAGCCGGATCAGAATATCCCCGTTATTGATGGCATGCTCGAACGTCATGTTGCGGTCGATCAGACAATGGTCCGTATTCATCATTTCGTAATTGTAAGAGAATGTCTGCGCCTGATCGCCCTCTCCGACGGTCGTCGTCTGCAAGGGCGCTCCGGGCTTCCATTCGCCGCCGTCGTAGTACTCCAGCATCCAGTATTTCATACCGGTTCCGGATGCGCGTGCGTGGAACTTGGCGTTGATGACCGTTCCGGCCTTTATGGTCATTTCCGGAATGGTGAACAACCACCAGTCGCCCGGCCATCCGCCCGTGATATAAGGCTCGCCGGCCGTATTGGCGCGGGCTATCTTGTTGTTTACGTCGAGTGCTGGATCGCAGTTGCTGATATAGCTGATATAGCCCTTTCCGGTTGCCGACGGCATTTTGTTGTCCACGACGAACTCATCGACGTTGACGCCCTTTGTAAATACCCATTGCGCCGGCAGATTCGAAGGAATTTCCCGTACGATCGTCTTCTCGTAGACGCCGCCGAACGGATCCGTTACGACGACCTTGATCGTCGAGCCGGGAACCTGCGCTATGGCGGAGAACATATGGGCATTGTAGCCCGTGAGGTAGGTGCTGTTGGGCGATCCGGGGGCGTGGGCCGGTTCCAGTACGTCTTTCTGCCATGTGTAGTGCGTCGGGTCCTTGCGGTATACGCGGGTCGCTGTGAGCGGCTGTCCGTTTTCGGTCACGGATACCGTCCAGTCTTCGTCCCAGTTCCAGACATTGACCAGCACTTCGTTGGCCTTGGCGCCCACGGCGCTCTTGTAGTCGCTCTTCACGAAATTCATGTCGTATACGGCGAACTGCTCGTTGCGGGCCACCTCGATCCCCTTATAGTACCACTGCACGGCCGTTCCGTTGAATTTGAATACGCCGTATCCCGTCGGGGAGCCGTCCTTGCACAAGTCGTAGTCGGCGCCTCCGTTGGCGCTTTTCACGTTGAACCACCACGTGCCGCATACGGCTGCGACGTTATGTTCGCGTACGCCTTCGGCGATCTTCGCGTGGTGATTGGTGTGCGTATGTCCGGTGAGGAATTCCACCTGATAACCCTGCAGCAGACCGAGCAGGTCGTTTCCGCCCGAAAGCGTTACGATCGGGTTCAGACCGGCCGAGGTCATCGGGGCATGCATGGCGACCACGATCTTCTTGGACTTGTCCACGTATTTCAGGTCTTCGGCTATCCACGCCATCTGCCATTTCTGCGGGTCGGAGTCGCCGAGCAGACCGATCCGCTCGATGCGGCTGCCGCCGTTGTAATTGTCGTACTGGTCGTTGTCCAGAACGATGTAGTGTACGTCGCCGATGTTGAACGAATAGTAGGTGGGAGCTATGTGCTGCTTGAAAGGCAGCTCGGTGAAATAGTCTCCGACCACTTTCGGATCGTTGTCGTGGTTGCCGATCACGTTGAAAACCGGGCAGGGGAAGTTCTTCATCAACTCCTTGTAGTTCGGCAGCTGGTAGCGTACCTCCACCATGTTCTCAGGACCCTGATTCATGGTTTTGTACCAGAACGCATCCCACGTGATGTCGCCCAGACAGAGCGCATACACGTTCGCATACTGCGCCATTTCGGCCGTGATGTCGGGCATGAACTTGTTCTTGTACTGGTCGATGTCGGCATATTTGCCTGCCGTGTTCGGGGTCTTGCTCGCCAGATGAAGGTCGGTGAATACCATCATCACATGGTTCGTGTTTCCACCGGGGATCTCCGTAAGCGCGAAATCGTGCTGCTCGTTGTCTTCGTTGAGCAGCTGCTGGCTCATGGCCGGGAAGGCCGGATAACCCGCTTCGCTCTCGATGTTGTATCCGGAGGGGATGGAAACGAATACGTACCCCATCTTCTTCTCCGAGGGCAGGTAATAGACGCCGTCCTTGTCGGTCTTGGTGACGATGACTCCGTCGGACACCACCACGTCTGCAACCGCCTTTTTCCCGCAGTAGACGCGGCCCTTGACGGTCATGCCCGCCTGATCGGGAATCGCGGGGAAGTGCGCCTTGTAAATGGTCATCGGCCCCAGCACCTGCTGCTTGTTGTAACGCTTCAGGATAAGCTCGTACGAGCGCAGGTCGATCGTCTTGGGAACGGTTATTATGACGTAATCCTCGGCCACCTCGCTGATCTCGGCCTGAAAGTATTTGGTCTCCTCTTCAGGGTCTTCCGACGTGGAACGGAACAGGAATACGTCGTATTTGTCGAATCCGGTTCCCATGATCTTGATGGGGTCCTCCGGGATGAAGATCTCCTCCGCATCGGGCATCACGAGATCTTCGATGAAGACGGCGGGGATAATTTCCTCCTGTTCGGGCGTCGGTTTGGTCCATGTCGGATCTTCCGAACAGCTGATTCCGATGCACAACAGCAGAAATGCGGCTGCGAACAGATACGGTAATCTGAATTTTATCAATCGTTTCATTTTTCTCATTGTTTAGATTTTTGTCTAATCCTGCCGAATCGCTCCGGGAGGGGAGCGGCCCGGCAAGATTATCCTGCGTTACACCGGATTAATTGACTTTTTTCTTCAGGCTCGTATAGATCATGCGGTTCGTACCCGTCGCGCTGTTGGCGGCCTTGCCGTCCACGCGCTCGTCGGAATTGACGCGGAACCGTAGCCAGAGCGAAGACTGGTTCTTGCAACCGTCGGGCAGTTTGAAGGCGAAGTTCTTGGGACCGGGTATTACCTCCCAGTTTCCGGCCTTGTAGTCGGTTACGAAGGTCCACGGACCGGCCTCGGCCGCAGCCCACTCGATCGAGAAGGGACCGGGGCCCGACTGCGAGCTGGTGGTGCAGAAGCATACGTAAAGGTCGTCCGAAATGCCTGCCGTCGAAGTCTCGAAGTACCATGCCTTCTGGGTCGGCGTATAGGTGTCGTTCGACTGGGCGCCCCAGCCGCCGCAGTTGGCGGAATAGTATCCCTTCTCGGTGCCGTTGACCGACGCATCGACGCGGACATAGGCGGCGCCGCTGTAAAGGCGGAAGGTGGTGCTCTGCGCGATGACGGCCTTGGGGGCGAAGTTCACGAACAGCTGTCCCGTGCCGACTTTGGGAACGAGTATCTCCTTGTCGGGAAGCGTTTCGGGCCAGTAGAATTCGGTGATGGGCACGTAACGCCGGGCTTCGGTCAGCTTGTCGCGGTCGTTGATGTTGCGCATCCTGATCGCCCATTCGTTCTCGACCTTGATCAGAATACCCGTTATATCCAGCATCGGATCGTCCGTCAGCAGTTCGTAATGCTTGAACATGGCGCCCGTCTCGACGCTCGTGCCGCCGTAGACGTAGTGGCTGATCGTGTTGCCGTCGCGGTCCAGAAGCAACTGGGCGAGGTCGGTAGGACGTCCGCCGCCGTAAATGGAGCCTTCGTTGGCGTTGTAGTAGGTTCCGTGCGGGAATACGAACTGGAGATTTCTGATCGTTACCAGCGTACCGAGCATTTCGTCCGTCAGGCCCTGCGTGCTTTCCATCACCTTCGGTTCGATCGGAGCACCGCCCGTGGTGATGACGTCGCGGATGCGTTCGGTCGAAATGGTGATGTAGGGCTGTCCGTCGTCGTCGATCACCGACTGCGTGTTCATGAGCGGTATGGTCACCAGCGAATTGAGCTGGAGCGAGTGCGAGCCTTCCTGAACGCGGAACTGAATGGCGCGTCCGCTGGCGTCCTGAACGAAGAACGCGGCGGGATTCGGGCAGTTGCCGGATACGCGGTCGCTGATCACGGTGCCCTGTATCTTGACGTTCTCACGAACGGTTCCCTGCAGGCCGCCCAGCTTCTCGTACACCTCGGCAATGGTCTTGAGTTCGGCGTTTTCGCCGATATCCAGCGGAATGCTCTGGTAGACGATCAGCTCTACCGTCGTCATACGCTCGGTGGTGGCGTTGAATTCGATACGTCCCGTGCGGGGCACCGTTCCCGCATATTTGGGAACGGAGAACTTGATTTCGTTGTCGCTGATCTCGTCGATCGTGATCCAGCCCTCGCCGGAGTCGCCGACCTTGGCCGTCCACTCCACGTTGCAGGTGACGCCTACCGAATATTTCTCCTCGCCGTTGCTGTTGATGACCACCTTGGGAGGCGTCGTGGTCACTCCGAGTTTGAGCACCGGATCGACGTCCCGCTGCGAAATCGTGATTTCCTGAATGATGTTGTCGTGCTCGTGCTTGCCCACGACGCGGAAGCGGGCCTCCCGCAGTACGGGGTCCTTGGCCGGCTGTTTGGATACCTTTACGGCGAAAACGCCGTCGTCGGAACCCTCCTTGGGCCAGATATTGACCCACGTCTGGGAGGTGTCCGCCATTTCGACCTTCCAGTCGATATTGGAATACACGGTGAAACTGTGCGTCTCTCCCGCTGCGTTGTACAGGAAAGCGTCTTCCGACAGCGTGATATGGGGATCCTGGACAACGTCGGTCTCGTCGTCCTTGCAGGCGACGAATGCCGTTGCCGCCATCGCGCAGAGAGCGAGCGCCTTCAGGCCGGGCCATCTTCCGGAGATGAATTGTTTTATTTTCATATGAATTGTTTTTTCGTTATTTACGGGTTAAATTCAAAACTCGACCGGGATGCTGCGTTGCCTTTCCGGTTGCGATTCGTTTTACGGACACTCTTACCATTTGATGTCCGCATCCCATTTGTGGCCGGTGTAACCGAGGTTGTTGTCCTCCTCCGGATTCTCCAGTTTGACGGCCTTGCGGCTCCACCACACCGGCGTTTTCATGTTGTCTTCGCCCATTTTGGCCAGCTGGGTCGCATAGTTCTTGTTGGACGAACGCAGCACCAGCGGGTAGGGGAAACGGGTCGGATGCACGCCGTCGTTGCGGATGGCTTCGCCCATCACCAGCAGGGGATAACCCGTCCGGCGGTACTCGTGCCAAGACTCGTAGCCCACCGTGAACAGCGAAACGTATTTCTGGGTTATGATGATTTCGGTCGTAGCGTCGTAAGCCACGGCTCCGTTCTGCAGGAAGGTTTCGACGGCCGATTCTGAGATGTCGGGAATCCACTGCTTGAGCGACGCCGTGACCGCAGCATAGTAGGTCTCCGATGCTTCGCCGTCCATCATTCCGCGCTGAATGGCCTCGGCCTTGATGAACAGCACCTCCGAATAGGTCATGAACGTGTACGGGGAGGTGTACTGCCTGAAAGTCGTATTGTTGCTGTTGGACGCGCCGTCGGCCGACTGTTTGGAGATGACCGAAGCCGGGGCGCCGCTCGTGATTCCCACGTAACCGCCCGCGTTGGCTCCGGAGCTTACGCGGTTGCAGTAAACCGAGATGCGGGGGTCGCTTGAGTCCACCATGATGTTGATGAAACGTTCGCCCATCGCGCTGTCGTCGGTGGCGTTGTCGCCGAAATCATTGACGAACGGACGCGTGCCGCTGTATTTCAGCGTGGCGTTGTCGTCGTTGCTCTCGAATATGGGGTACTGCGAGGGGTTCTCGAATACGGTCTTGATGCGTTCCGCCGAATTCATGTCCCTGCGGTTGCTCACGCGCATCAGCAGGCGCAGATAGAGCGAGTTGGTGAACTTCCGCCATTTGGTCACGTCGCCGTTGTAGAGCAGGTCGCGCTTGGCGTCTATGGTCGAGGTCTTCGTGTAAAGCGTGTTGGCCCGTTCGAGGTCCATCAGCAGCGAGTCGTAGATGACTTTCTGATCGTCGAATTTCGGCTGCATGATGTTTTCGTCGATGCCTTTGAACGCCTCCTTGAAGGGCATGTCGCCGAACAGGTCGGTCATGTTCGAAAGGTAGAGCGCCTTCATGGTCAGGGCTATGGCCTGCGCGTTGGTATTCTCCTCCTTCTCCGCGAGCTTATACATCTCTATGGCATTGACGGCCCAGCGTCCGCAGAAGTTCCACGCGCCCTTGAATTCGCTGTCGGTGAGCACGAAGCGGTGCAGCTGATTCAGCGTGCTGGTCTCCACCGTATACTGCATGAACTCGTTGTTGTGGCGCCACGTGCGGTATTTCATGCTTCCGGCGCCCTCGAAAATCAGGTCTTCGAGCATCTGGGAGGAGTTGGCCTTGCCGACCTCCGCCCGGTTGGGGTCCTTGTTGTAATCGTCGAAATTGCTCGTACAGCCGCACAATCCCAAGATTATCACTCCCCCGGTCAATATATATGAATTGATTCGTTTCATCGTCTTATTAGAATTGAAGTTTAAGATTAACGCCATACGTGCGTGTCATCGGGAACGCCGCGGTTTCGAAACCCTTGGTGATTTCCGAACCGTTCATCGTCGCGATCTCCGGGTCGAACTGCGGCCAGTTGGTCCAGCAGAAGAGGTTCGTGGCGAAGAAGGCGATCGAAGCGCCCTGCAGCACCTTGGTCTTGGCCGCGATCTTCTTGGGAAGCGAATATTCGAGACGTATGTCCTTCATCTTCAGGAACGACGTGCTGAAGGTGTTGTTCACCACGTTGTCGCGGTTGAACACGCGCAGGTTGTAGTAGCTCTCGATGCTGGCCGTCACGGTCTTGTTGATCGAGTAGGTGCCGTCGGCGTTCTGGTTCACGCCCTTGTGGATCAGACCGTCATAACGGCCGGGAAGCGTCGCTTTTATCTTCCCCTGATAGCCCAGCATGGCGTTGGTGAAGGAGTAGGCCTGCCCGCCCCATTGCGCCGAGAACGAGAAGCTCAGGCGGAAATTCTTGTAGGAGATCGAGTTCATCCAGCCCGCCTTCCAGTCGGCCTGCGTGTTGCCGAGGTTCTCGAATTCCGAAGCCAGTACGGGATAACCGTCCGAATCGACGATGTCCCAGCCCGATACGTCGATCGTCGATCCGTCGTCGGCCGTGACGTAGGAACCCTTGGGGGCCTTCTCGTAGCCCGAACCGTACAGGTCGCCCAGCGATCCGCCCGGAACGGCGCGGATTTCGCCGCGGGGACCGGTTGCGATGGTCCAAGAATCCAGATTCGGAGCCAGCTCCACGACCTTGTTGCGGTTGCGCGACCACGTGAAGTTCATGTCCCAGCGGATGTTCTTGTTCCTCACGGGCTGTATGCGGGCCGATACCTCCCAGCCGCGGTTGTTGATTTCGCCCGCGTTCACGATCGTATTGTAGACGCCGGTGGTGATGTCTACGGGCACCGAAATGATCTGGTTCGTGGTGGTCGCGTTGTAGAACGCCACGTCGAACGTCAGACGGCTGTCGAAGAAGCGGCCCTCGACGCCGAACTCCCAGCTCTCGACGTTTTCGGGTTTGAGGTTGTAGTTTGCCTTGTTGGTCGGCATGTTGAAGCCGCCGGTGAAGGAGGAGTTGTTGTAGTAGTTGAGCAGCTGATAGGGCGACGTGTCGTTACCCACGTTGGCCCACGAAGCCCGCACCTTGAGGAAATTGACCATCGGGGTGTCGATGTGCAGCAGGTCGCTGAGAATGACGCTGCCGCTGACCGAAGGATAGAAATAGGAGTTGTTGCCCGGAGCCAGCGTACTCGACCAGTCGTTGCGGCCGGTGACGTCGAGGAATATCATGTTGCGCCAGCTGGCCGATATGAGTCCGTAGAAGCTGTTGATCGACTTCTGACGGCGTATGGAAGTCACTTTGGGACGGTCCACCGAGTTGCTCAGGCGGTAGTCGCGGTCCACGACCAGACTTTCGGCCAGCGAGGTGTTCGAACGGTAGGACTGCATCATGTTGTTGCCGCCGAACGATGCGCTCAGGTCGAAGTCGTTCAGTTTCTTGGTATAGCGCAGCAGGAAGTCGTTGTTCATCTCGTAGTCGAACACGGTCTGCTCCTTGTACATACCGTTGATGTAGGTCTTGGCGCCCTTGGGTTTCTGCTGGGTGCGGAAATCGTTGTTGAGGTCCATGCCGCATCGCAGGATCAGCGAAAGCTCTTCGGTGAAGTTGATCGTCGCTGCCAGATTGCCGAACACGCGGTCGCGGTCGAGTTTGTTGAGCTGTTCGTAAGCCGTGTAGTAGGGGTTGTTGCCGTTGGCCGATACGTGCTGGGTGCTTTTGCTCAGGTCACCGCCTTCGCGCACCCATTTCTTGTAGTCCGCCTTGAACCACTGGGCGTCCACGTTGGGCGTATTCCACAGCAGCGGATACATGATCGACGAGCCGCCGTAACCGGTCATCGGCAGGTTGTCGCTGTCCTTGCGGTAGTAGTTCACCTTGGCGTCCAGCTTGATGTACTTGTTGATCTGCTGCGAGAGCGATATCGAGAAGGTCTGCTGTTTGTAACCGGTGTTGGGAACGATCCAGTCGTTGCGCACGTCGGTTACCGAAACCCGGACCGAGGTGCCTTTGCCGTTGTTGCCGCTGACCGAGATGTTGTTGTTCCACGTTACGCCGGTGTCGAAGAATCCCGCGAAGAAGTTGCGCGGACGCCACTCCATCATCGTATAGGTGCCGTCGTCGTTCAGCGAAGGCCACTCGTAGGTCAGATGGCCGTCGAACTTGTCGCCGAAGGCATAGGACGACCAGTTGCGCGACACGCCGTCTACGCTGTAGAACGAATAGGGGTTGCCGCCGAAGCGTCCTGCGCCGTATTCGTACTGGAAATCGGGCCAGAATCCGGCTTTCTCGAACGAAACCGACGAGCTGAACGTAACGCCTATGCCTTTGGTGGTGCGACCCGACTTGGTCGTGATGATGATGGCGCCGTTTGCGGCGCGCGATCCGTACAATGCCGTTGCGGCGGGACCTTTCAGTACGGATACGTTCTCGATGTCTTCGGGGTTGATGTCGCCCGCGGCGTTACCGAAGTCTACGGCGCCGTCGGTCGAGTTGTATGCGCTTTCCGACGTGCTGGAAGTGGTGCTGCTGGTGATGGGCACTCCGTCGACCACGAACAGGGCCGTGCCGCCGTTCATGTTGATGGAGGTTTCGCCGCGGAGAGTCACGCGCATCGATCCTCCGGGACCCGTCGACGCCTGATCGAAGTTCAGACCGGCGACCTTGCCTGACAGAGCATTCATCCAGTTGCTCGATACCGTGCTGGTGAGCACATCGTTGTCCACCTTCGTAACGGCATAACCGAGCGCTTTTTCGTCTCGCTTGATACCGAGTGCGGTTACGACGACGCCTTCGATTTCCTGACTGTCGGCCTCCAGCGTGACGTCTATCCGCGTTTTAGGGCCTATTAGTATCTTCTGGGTCTTATAACCCAGCGAAGAAAAAACGAGGGTCTGAGTTTCCCCCCCCCTTATTTTGTACTTGCCGTTGATGTCCGTGATAACACCTGTCGGTGTTCCCTCGATCGTTACGGCGCAGCCTACCGCCGGGGTAGTGCCGTCCGAATCGTAGACGGTTCCTGTGATATCCGCTTTCTTCTGGGCGTAGAGCATCGTCGATGCCAGCACCAGAAACAGGGATAACAAAAACCTCTTAACGTAGAATTTAAAATTCATAAGCATTTGTTTTTGGTTAAATGTTTAAGTTGTTTGAATGTTGTCGGTTAAATAAATATAGGTATGGTCGCCAATGGCTCTGTATGGTGCGGGAAGCGCCGGAAGCGATCAGCGGATTCGAGATTCGATTCGGTTTTTTCCGGCAGGGAATGCTGCCGGTGCGGTCCGAAACCGCGTTGCCTGCGGTTGTCGCAGGGGCGTGGAACCGGCATTTTGCTGCGGGTACAGGTGCCGTCGCATCGGCGGCGGCCATTGCTGTTGTTCTTATTCCGGCAGGTTCCGGAATCCGGTTTGGCGGCAGTTTCGATTTCATGGTCAGTTGTTTAGGCGGCGGTCCATATCAGCGTTCATTTTCCGCTCCCGAAGCGACTTGTTAATTTCAATATGAAAATAATACCTTTCGTTTCAAAACAAAAATACGAATTAGTTTTTACTGTGCAAAATATTTCGTATTTTTTTTAGTTTACAAAACGAAAAATATCCTGTTACGGAGGTTTCGTGTAATAAGGGCGTTGTTCCGGGCGGAAAAACGGCTGCTTTTTTATTATTCACCTCGCTGGATTTCAAATATTTGTCAAATGTCGCCCCGCAGTTGACCGCTGCGGCCGCTGATTTCGGCGGCGCAGCCTGCATGTCGAATGTAGGTCCGGGACAATATGACAAGGGCCGCCCCGCAGTGGGGCAGCCCTTGGTTTTTATCAGATGATTCCGTCTATTTTTCCGCCACGAAGAACAGATCGAAACTCTCGTCCGTCACGGGGCCGATCCGGTAGTCGTCCATGCGGATCGAGGTCGTGAGATCGGTGTTGGACTTCAGGAGTCTACGGCGGTTTATGCGGTTGAGAACGTCGTAGGGGAATTGCAGCAGACAGCGGGGGAGCCGGTGCTGCAGGTCGAGGATGTCGAAGCGCGTGATGCGCTTCACGCTGCGGCGGTTCTGTTCGTAATATTCCATGACCCGCGCGTTGCCCGAAACGCCGAGCGCCTCGACCGACGAAAATTCGCTGCCGAGCAGGCTGCGCAGCTCCGCGGCGGTGTATTCCCGGATATGCCACGGGTTGCGCGTGAGCGACATCGGGGCGTTCGGGGTTGTCACGATGAACTTTCCGCCCGGACGCAGCACGCGTTTCACTTCGCGCACCAGTTCGAGGTCCCGTTTTATGTGTTCGATCACCTGAAACGAGATCACGAAGTCGAAACTGTCGTTTGCGAAGGGCAGCGGCGGAACTGTCGCCTGCCGGAATTCGACGTTCGGGAGCTGCGTCGGTTCGGGCGCGGGGGCCAGTTTGTCGATGGTGACGAAACTCCGGGCGCGGGGCGCCACGACCTCGATGCCGTAACCGGCCCCCGTGCCTATCTCCAGCACGTCGCCGCTGATGCGCTGCGCCGCGGCATGGTAGGCCAGCAGCGAACGCTGGAATACGAAATTGTCGGAAGCTTCGCGCGAAACCCGTTCCGCGGTCGTTATCTTGGCCATTACTCGTTGATCTTTATTCCCTGTTCGTCCACCGTGACGGCGCCGCGTTTGAGCAGCATGCCCAGCGAACGTTTGAAAACCTTCTTGCTCGTCTGCGTCAGCCGGTTCACCTCTTCCGGGGCGCTGTCGTCGTTCAGCGGCAGGAAGCCGCCGTTGTCGCGGACCAGCTGCAGCAAAACCTCCGCCGAGTCCTTCACCTGCGCGAAACCCTCCTGCTGGAGGCTGACGTCGATGCGGTTGTCTTCGGTGAGTTTGCGGACGTAACCTTTCGTCCGGTCTCCGACCGCTATGGGGCGGAACAGCTGGTTGCGGTAGAGCATGCCCCAGTGCCGGTTGTTTATGATCACGCGGTAGCCGATCGGACTCTCCGAAGCCACGAGCAGATCGACTTCCTGACGGGGCGCCACCGTGATGCTGTCGTTGTTGATGAAGCTCTTGAGCTTGCAGGTCGCCACGCAGCGGCCCGTGACGCTGTCTTCGTAGAGGTAGACGATGTAGCTCCGTCCTGCGATGATGCCGCCCTGCTGGTTGCGGTTCGGAAGGAAGAGGTCTTTGCCGTACAGCCCCCAGTCGAGGAACGCCCCGTGGGCCGTCTTGTCCACGACGCGGAGATAACCCGCCTCGCCGACGCGCAGCAGCGGCGTTTCGGTCGTCGCCACCAGCCGGTCTTCGGAGTCGTGGTAGAGGAAGACCTCCTTTTCGTCGCCCGGCTTGTCTGTAAGGGATATGTAACGGTTGGGCAGCAGAACCTCGTTCTGCTCCTCGTCCGCAAGGTATAATCCGTAATCCGAGATGCGGCTTACGGTGAGTTTCTGGATGCGTCCTGCTCTGAGCATATTGTCGTTTGTCGGAATTGACCGACTGCAAAAGTACGTTTAATTTCGCGGCTGTGCAACTTTCCGCGCGGGAATAGATCGGACCCGCCGCTTCGAATGAATCCGATTTTCCGCCACGGCTTTGGCTATTGCGGAAAAAAGCGTACCTTTCGGACACTAACCGAAAACTCCCGACCATGAAGCTGCGCCTATTTTCCGCACTCCTGCTCGCAGGATTGCTCACGGCGGCCGCGGCCTTTGCCCGGCAGCCCGTCGATGAACTGTACGACAAGGCCGAATACCGTATCGCGATGCGCGACAGCGTGAAACTCTATACCGCGGTCTATACGCCCAAAACGGATGCCAAAGCCCCCATCCTTATTTTCCGCACCCCCTACGGCTGCGCTCCCTACGGTCCCGGCGAGTTTCCCCGCGGCTTCGGAAGCGGCTATATGCGCAGTTATATCGACCGCGGCTATATCGTCGTCATGCAGGATGTGCGGGGCCGCTTTATGAGCGAGGGCGAGTTCGTCCATGTCCGCCCTGCGGGATACGGCGAAACGGACGAGACGACGGACAGCTACGATACGGTCGAGTGGCTCGTGAAACATGTGCCGCACAACAACGGCAGGGTAGGTTTCGCCGGCAGTTCCTATCCGGGCTTCTACGCCATGATGGGCGGTCTCTGCACCCATCCTGCGGTGAAGGCCGTTTCGCCGCAGGCTCCTGTCACCGATTGGTTCATGGGCGACGACGTCCGCCACAACGGCGTGCTGATGCTCACCGACTCCTACCGTTTCCTGAGCGGCATGAACACCCCTCCGGGCCATACTCCGACCGAAAAGATGCCCCCGATGTCGAAGCGGACCCGCCCCGACGAGTGGTCGTTCTTCCGGGAACATGCGACGCTGGCCGAACTTACGGAACTTCAGCGTCCCAATCCTTTCTGGGAAGAGCTTGCCGAACACCCCTCCTACGACGCATGGTGGCAGGCGCGCGACCTGCGCAGGGCCTGCTACAACGTACAGCCGGCCGTGCTGGTCGTCGGAGGGACGTTCGACGCCGAGGATTGTTTCGGGGCGTGGAACCTCTACCGGGCCATGGTCCGGCAAAGTCCCGCAACGCCGTGCCATCTGGTCGTGGGACCTTGGGCGCACGGAGCATGGCGCAACGGCAGCGGAAAACTCGGAGCGTTCGATTTCGGGCGCGAAGCGGCGTGGGAATACTATATGGAGCATTTCGAACTCCCTTTCTTCGACCATTACCTCAAGGGCGAGGGCGCCGCGGACCCGCTTCCCGCCGCCGCGGTTTTCTCGTCGGGCGACAACCGCTGGCATGCTTTCGACCGCTGGACGCCGCGCGAAGCGCGTAAGCTCACCTTCTACCTCTCCGACGGCGGACGTCTCGAAACCCGCCGCCCGACGGCCAAAAGCTCCGCCTCCGCCTATACGTCCGATCCGGCCGATCCCGTGCCCTATATCGAATCCTTCGGCGAACGCCGCCCCAAAGAGTATATGCTCACCGACCAGCGCTTCGTGTCGGACCGTTCCGATGTGCTGACCTTCGTCACCGAGCCGCTCGACGGGGATATGACCCTCGCGGGACCCGTCGATGTCGAGCTGGAGGTGATCCTTTCGACCACCGACGCCGATTTTGTCGTCAGGCTGATCGACGTTTTTCCCGACGACGATCCGCAGTCCGGCTGCCGGATGCTCGTGCGCGGCGACGTGATGCGGGGGCGTTTCCGCGACGGGTTCTCGCGCCCCAAAGCCTTTACGCCGGGCGTTCCGGCCCGCGTGCCGTTCCGCATGACCGACATCGCGCATACGTTCCGCGCCGGACACCGGGTGATGATTCAGGTGCAGAGCACATGGTTCCCGCTTGCGGAGCGCAGCCCCCAGCAGTTCGTCGATGTCTGGACGTGCGGCGCTTCGGATTTCGTGCCCTGCAAAGTCTCGGTGCTGCACCAGCGGAGCAACGCTTCGTCCGTTACCGTGTGGCGGCTCGGAGAAAGCTGACCCGGTTCGCCGCTCTGTTCCGGCTTACGCCGCGCCGCGTCGGTATGCGCGGATCGCATGAAATTTGCGGGATGTCTTACAGGATGTCCCGCTTTTTTCTTGCAAAAAGTGCAAACTGTAAGAAAATTTCATATATTTGTTACAAAAGAGAAGTTTCCTATGAAAATACGCGTAGCTATCTGTCAGGTCGATATGGAGTGGGAAAACACCGCCCGGAACCTGAAACGTCTGGAGCCGATCGTGGCCGCCGCCGATGCCGATGTCGTCGTGCTGCCCGAAATGTTCGCCACGGGATTCAAACTGCGTCCGTCCTGCGTCGCCGAACCGGCCGACGGGCTGGTCGTCACGACCATGCGCCGCTGGGCCGCGCAGTACGGCAGGGCCGTCGTGGGCAGTGTCGTCGTCGCCGAGCAGGAGCGGTTCCGCAACCGGATGTTCTTCGTCAAACCTTCGGGCGAGACGGCGTGGTACGACAAACGCCATCTGTTCCGCCCCGGCGGCGAAGCGCGCGACTATACGCCCGGCGACCGGCGCGTGATCGTCGAATACATGGGCTTCCGCTTCCTGCTGCTGGTCTGCTACGACCTGCGCTTTCCGGTGTGGAGCCGCAATAGGGGTGACTACGACGCCATTTTGTGCAGCGCCTCGTGGGCCGACGACCGGCGCGAGGTGTGGCGCACGCTGCTCCGCGCCCGCGCCATCGAGAACCAGTGCTATCTGGCGGGCGTGAACCGTGTAGGTACGGATCCCGACGCAAGCTATGCGGGCGATTCGGCGCTGATCGACTTCGCCGGCCGGACGCTGGCCGACGCCGGCGACCGCGAACGGACGCTGACCGCCGAATTCGACTCCGAAGCTCAGACGGCCTTCAAGGAGAAATTCCCCGCATGGATGGATGCCGACGACTTCGAACTGAAGTGCTGAGGCTCTGACGGCTTTCCGGTCCCAGCTCCGTCCTGCCTGTCCGCGGCTCCGCTGTCTTTCGGAACCCCGGCTTGGATTCTCGCAGTTCCTCGGCGTCCGGGCCTGCTTTTTCTCGGAGTGCCGGGCCTGTTCTTCCTCGGCGTCCGGACCTGCTGTCTCTTCGGAATTCCGCCTTGCTTTTCTTCGTATTCCGGCTCTGTCTTTCCGGCAGTTGCGCCGCATCTTGTCCCGGCCGAATTTTCTTCCGTTCGTTTTGTTTTGCGCCGCATATGTCGTATCTTTGTACGATATTCCCGCCGGAAAAATCCGCTCCGCTCAATAAACGGAGCTTCCGGTGCGTTTAATTACGATGATGAAAGAAGATACGATCAAAATACTGGGCGCACGGGTCCACAACCTCAAGAATGTCGATCTGGAGATTCCGCGCCGCAAACTGGTTGTCATAACGGGCCTTTCGGGTTCGGGCAAATCGTCGCTCGCGTTCGACACGATCTACGCCGAGGGGCAGCGTCGCTACATGGAGACGCTCTCGACCTATGCGCGTCAGTTCGTGGGGACGATGGAGCGTCCCGACGTGGACAAGATCACGGGTCTCAGCCCCGTGGTGGCCATCGAACAGAAGACGACCAACAAGAATCCCCGTTCGACCGTCGGCACGGTTACCGAGATCAACGACTTCCTGCGTCTGCTCTATGCGCGCGCGTCGCGCGCCTATTCGCCCGTCACGGGCGAGGAGATGGTGCATTACACCGACGAGCAGATCGCCGAGCTGATCATGACGGGCTTTGCCGGGCGTAAAATCGCCCTGATGGCTCCCATCGTGAAGGGCCGCAAGGGCCACTACCGCGAACTGTTCGAGTCGCTGGCCAAGAAAGGATATATCTATGCGCGCATCGACGGCGAGATCCGCGAGATTTCGGCCGGCATGCGTCTCGACCGCTATAAAATCCATACGATCGATCTGGTCGTGGACCGGCTCGTCGTGGCCGAGGACGCCCGCGACCGCGTGATGACTTCGCTCAGGGAGTCTATGCGGCAGGGCAAGGGCACGATGGCCGTTTACGATTACGGCACCGAGCAGCAGCGCTTCTATTCGCGCCATCTGATGTGCCCCTCGACGGGCGTGGCTTTCGAGGACCCCGCGCCGCATACCTTTTCGTTCAACTCGCCGCAGGGCGCCTGTCCCCATTGCAACGGTCTGGGCGAGGAGGCGGTGTTCGACGTCGGGAAAATCATTCCCGACATGAAACTGTCGCTGCGCGAAGGGGCCGTCGAACCGCTGGGCAAGTTCCGCAACAACATGCTTTTCGCCATCCTCGAAATGCTGGGCCGCCGTTATGACTTCACGCTCGACGACCCCGTCGGCACGCTGCCCGAAGCAGGTCTGAACGCTGTTCTCTACGGCGATTCCGAGCCGCTGACGATCAACCTCTCGGAGTTCAGTTCGTCGGGCGGCAACCACCTCGTTTCGTGGGAGGGCGTCGCCGAATACATCGGCCGCACCGAGGACGACGACTCCAAACACGGCCAGAAGTGGCGCGAGCAGTTCCTCGTCTACCGCAAATGCTCGGTCTGCGGCGGCACGCGCCTGAAAAAGGAGGCCCTGCAGTTCCGTATCGGCGGCCTGAGCATCGCCGACGTTTCGGCCATGTCGATTTCCGAATTTTCGGAGTGGGCCGCCCGTATCGAGGAGCATATGACCGACAAGGAGTGGAAGATCGCGCAGGAGGTCGTCAAGGAGATCCGCGAACGCCTGCGCTTCCTGATGGACGTGGGGCTGGGCTACCTGTCGCTGTCGCGGTCGTCGCGCTCGCTGTCGGGCGGCGAGAGCCAGCGCATCCGGCTGGCTACGCAGATCGGCTCCAAACTGGTCAATGTGCTCTATATCCTCGACGAACCGTCGATCGGCCTGCATCAGCGCGACAACCGCAAACTGATCCGCAGTCTCGAAGAGCTGCGCGACGCGGGCAACTCGGTGATCGTCGTCGAACACGACGAAGACATGATGCGCGCCGCCGATTTCATCGTCGATGTCGGTCCCCGCGCGGGCCGCAAGGGCGGCAATATCATTGCGGCCGGAACGTTCGGCGACATTCTCAAGTCCGACTCCATCACGGCCGATTACCTGACGGGCCGCCGCCGCATCGAAATTCCCGAAACGCTCCGCAAGGGGACGGGCCAGAGCATCGTGATCCGCGGAGCCAAGGGCAACAATCTCAAAAACGTGACCGCCGAATTCCCGCTGGGCAAGTTCGTCTGCGTCACGGGCGTCAGCGGTTCGGGCAAATCGACGCTCGTCAACGAGACCCTGCGGCCGATTCTCTCGAAGGAGCTTTACCGCTCTTTCGCCCAGCCGCTGGAGTATGACAGCGTCGAGGGCATCGAACATGTCGACAAACTGGTCGTCGTCGATCAGTCGCCCATCGGCCGTACGCCGCGCAGCAATCCGGCGACCTATTCCAATGTCTTTTCCGACATCCGCAAACTCTTCGAAATGACGCCCGACGCCCAGATCCGGGGCTTCAAGGCGGGCCGCTTCTCGTTCAACGTCAAGGGCGGCCGCTGCGAGGAGTGCCGCGGCGCGGGCGTGCAGACCATCGAGATGAACTTCCTGCCCGACGTTTACGTGCGCTGCAAGACGTGCGGCGGACACCGTTACAACCGCGAGACGCTCGAAGTCAAATACAAGGGCAAGAATATCGACGACGTGCTGAACATGACGGTCAATATGGCCGTGGAGTTTTTCGAAAACATTCCCAACATCTACCAGAAACTCCGCGCCATTCAGGAAGTGGGACTGGGCTATCTGACCCTCGGCCAGCCCTGCACCACGCTGTCGGGCGGCGAGAGCCAGCGCATCAAGCTGGCGAGCGAACTTTCGAAGCGCGACACGGGCCGCACGCTCTATATCCTCGACGAGCCTACGACGGGACTCCATTTCGAAGATATCCGCCTGCTGCTGGAGGTGCTGAACAAACTCGTGGAGCGCGGCAACACCGTCATCGTCATCGAGCACAACCTCGACGTCATCAAGGTCGCCGACCATATCATCGACATCGGACCCGAAGGCGGAGCCGCGGGCGGCGAGATCGTCGCCGCCGGTACGCCGCATGAGGTAGCCCGCTGCAAACGCAGCTACACGGGCGAATTCCTGAAAAAACTGGGACTTTAGTCACTACGCTAAGCAGTTAGGCACCGATTTTGCACTTCATAGCCGTACAAATCTTTTATGTGCTATGAAAAAAACAGTTATTATCGTCGTGGGCCTGCTGCTCTGCGTAGTCGGCGCTACCGTGATCGGACAGAAAAAGAATCTGTCGCCCAAAGAAGAGCGCCGCGAGGTGCGTGAGAAAAGACGTGCGGACCGTATCGCCAGTTTTGAGAAAACGATGGATTCGGTCATCCTTTCGCGCAATTTCCAGTTCAACCCCCAGACCATGCAGCGCCAGCCGGCCGGCCCCATGCGTCAGATCATGAATCCGGCCTTCAACGTCGGAGTATGGGACGGTACGGTGGACATCTGCCTGCCTTACATCAAAGGCTACGTGCCGCCTTACTACGTCATGATACTCAACTATACGGTTCCCAACGTGCAGGGATATACGACCGAGCAGACCCACGAAGGCTGGATGGTGACCTTCTCGACTTCGCTCTTCTCGGCTTCGACCTATACCTTCACCTTCGAGATCTTCACCCGTACGGGCGGCGCCAACCTGACGATCACCAATCCGTGGTACAACCCCGTGGAGTACTCCGGAAGCATTTCTCAGCTCTATTAGTATGAAATCCGGGTTGCAAAGCCGGACGGGGTTCCGCACCCCGTCGCCGGAGGGCAGGGCAGTGCGCCGCGCCGCCGTGCCGGCAAGTCCGGAACGTTTCCGGCGGCATCCTGCGGAAGACCGCACGCCGGACGCTGTGCCGGAACCGCAGGAATGCAGTCCGCAGTCAGAACCCCCCGCTTCGGCGGGGGCTTTTGTCCTGCGGCGGTTGAAAACAGGCCGGGCGCTCCTCTGCGCGGCGGCTCTTTTCTGGCTGATGCCGGTCGCCGCCCAGTCTCCGCAAGCGGCTGCACCGTCTCCGCAAGCGGCCACCCAATCTCCGCAAGCTTCATCCTCTCCGCAGGTTCCGTCCTCCCCGCAGTTTTCGCTGGGCACTTCGGCCGTGGACAGCGTGCCGCAGACGACCGTGGTTCCCGTCCAGCAGCAGCCCGTGCAGCTCGTCGAGCACACGACGGTCTATGAAGACCCAGCCCGCGGCATGACTCGCCCCGAACGCCGGGCCTACCGGGCTAGACTCTATGCGCAGAAGATCGACTCGCTGGTGCAGTCGCGCGACTACATGTTCTTTCCGAACAGCATGCAGGAGATTCCCGGCGGCCTTATCCGCAGCATCTATGCCGACTACTTCTTTTTCGGCATGTTCGTCGATCACGTCGAAATCCACCTGCCTACCGAACGGGGCGTTACGCAATACGTCGAAATGCTCAATTTCGACTCGATGTCGATCCGCAGTTATCAGGCCGCGCGCTTGCAGTGGGGGTGGTGCATCTCGTTCGATGTCGCCGACGGCAATAGGGTCTATCACGCCGAATTTGCCGTTTCGACGGCTACCGGCGAGACGGTGCTGACGCTGCTGACGCCCGACGTTACGATGCGTTACGTCGGCTGGCTGTGGAACAAGCGGATGGGCGATCCGAAGTTCCGGCGGATAGACTGACGCCGGCGGAAAATCCCGGAACAGGCGGAGCGGCCCCGAAAAGCCGCTCCGTTTTTTTATTCGCCAAGCCGTTTTGGCTCAGCTTTTGTAGATCAATGCCACGGCCGAGACGGAAACTCCCTCCTCGCGCCCTTCGAAACCGAGATGCTCTGTGGTCGTAGCTTTGACCGACACCCGGTCATCGCCTACGCCCATTGCACCGGCCATTGCGGCGCGCATCGCGTCGATATGGGGCCGGAGCTTGGGCCGCTGCATCCGGATCGTACAATCGACATTCCCGATTTCGTATCCCCGTTCGCGCAGCAGCGCCGCAACCCTGCGGAGCAGAATTTTCGAATCTATTCCCGCGAAGTCGTCCGACGTGTCGGGAAAGTGCAGCCCGATGTCGCCCAGCGCCGCGGCGCCCAGCAGCGCGTCGCATACGGCGTGTATCGCCACGTCGCCGTCCGAATGCGCGACGCATCCTTTCGTGTGGGGAATCTCGATTCCGCCCAGTATCAGCCGCAGGCCGTCCGCCAGCGCATGCACGTCGTATCCGTGTCCTATCCTGAAATCGGTCATATGGTCTCCGTTTTTTTGCGTAAAGATAATCGAACCGGCATGTAAAAGCAAATTTATTTGCCCGCCGCGTTTCCGCTGCAAAAAACAGGACCTGAGATACCGAAAATTGCGCTGTTTTTAATATCTTTGTAAAAAATACCCTCGCTCTGCGGAGCCGGATTCGCAGAACGTTCCGGAAATCCGGCGGGGGATGAAGAACGGACTTTAATTTATCATAGGATATGTCAGCAATTACCAATCTGGAACCCCGCATCGTCTGGGAGCAGTTCGACGCCATCACACGGGTTCCGCGCCCCTCGAAGAAGGAGGGCAGGATCATCGAATTTCTGGTCGATTTCGCCCGGAAGCACAATCTCGAATACAAGAAGGACGCCATCGGCAACGTGGTGATGCGCAAGCCCGCTACGCCGGGCTTCGAGAACCGTCCGACGGTTATCCTCCAGTCGCATATGGACATGGTCTGCGAGAAGAACTCCGACGTGGAGTTCGATTTCGACCGGGACCCGATCCGCACGCGCATCGACGGCGGGTGGGTCAGGGCCGAAGGCACGACGCTCGGCGCCGACTGCGGTATCGGCATGGCCGCCGCGCTGGCTGTCCTGATCGACCCCGCCGTGGAGCACGGCCCCGTCGAAGCGCTCTTTACGGTCGACGAGGAGACGGGCCTGACCGGAGCCTTCGAGCTGGGCGAAGATATGCTTACGGGCAAATACCTCGTCAACCTCGATTCGGAGGACGAGGGCGAGATCTTCATCGGCTGCGCCGGCGGCATCGACACGGTCGCCACGTTCCGCTATACGATGGAGGAGGCTCCGAAAAACTACGCCTTCTTCCGGGTTGATGTCTCGGACCTGCAGGGCGGACATTCGGGCGACGACATCGACAAGGGCCGCGTCAATTCCAACAAGACCGTCGCACGTCTGTTGTGGGACGGCATGCAGAGCTACGAGCTGAAGCTGAGCTGGTTCGACGGCGGCAACCTGCGCAATGCGATTCCCCGCGAGGCCTATGCGATCTTCGGCGTTCCGGTCCGGTTCAAGGATGAGTTCATCAAACGCTACAAACTTTTCGCCGCCGATCTCGAAGCCGAGTTCCGTCTGCGCGAACCCAACTTCAAGATCACGCTCAACGAAATGCCGCAGGTCGATCGGGTGCTCGACGCCCGGACGCAGTTCGGACTGGTCTATTCGCTGGTGGGCGTGCCCAACGGCGTGATCGCCATGTCGTTCGCCGTGCCGGGGCTGGTCGAGACCTCCACCAACCTCGCTTCGGTCAAATTCGTGGGGGACGACCGCATCGTCGTCACCTCGTCCCAGCGGTCGTCCGTCGAGAGCGCCAAGACCTATGTAATGCAGATGGTCGAATCGGTATTTGCGCTGGCCGGAGCCGATGTCGCTCACTCCGACGGCTATCCGGGCTGGACGCCCGACCCGCAGTCGGCCCTGCTCGCAAAGACGGTCGATGCCTACAAACGGCTGTTCGGCGCCGATCCCAAGGTCCGTGCGATTCATGCCGGACTGGAGTGCGGCCTGTTCCTCGAAAAATATCCCGAACTGGAAATGGTCTCGTTCGGCCCGACCCTGCGCGGCGTGCACTCGCCCGACGAACGGCTCGAAATCGCCACGGTTCCCCAATTCTGGGACCTGCTGCTCGAAGTGCTTAAAACCGTCTGATTCCGACGATTATGTTATTCGAACCGGGAGACCCTTTGAAAAGGTCTCCCGGTTTTGTGTCATTCGGTCGCCAGCGGGTATACGTATCCTTTGAAATTAACAATATTTTGTCCGGAATGTCCTCTATTGATATTAACAAAGCATTGATTCGTATTTTTATATAATATAATTATTAGTTCTCTGTCCTGCCATTTCTCAGCACCTTTAATTAGCATATGAAATTGTATGTCGCCGTTCTTTTTGGCTGAACCTTTCGTTATTTCGGCATTATCGCTTTCCGTATTCCGGTTCGAGGGAATCTGGGATGGAAAATCCTGTGACATCCGGATAACGGCGTGACTGCCTTGCATGGATACATAGCTGTTCGTGGAATTGACCGGGGCCTTGTCCGACGGAAAATGGAACTCGTCGATTTTAATGATAAAATTCCGCTCTTCCAGTGCTTTCAAAGCCTGCGTATAAAGTACCTCTTCCGCTGTGCTTTTACCGGGGGTATTCCCGCTCTTTTGTGCCGCACAGCCTGCCAGTGCCATAATCAGTATAATTATAGACAGCGGTTTTAATATGGTTTTCATAGTTGGAATGGTTTAATCGGTATAAACTGCCCAACATAATTGATTGAGCAGCTCATGTGGTATTATCTGCATGTCGCAAACGCTTTCACGGCGGCTTCGCTGGCATCAAGTATCCCCGAACCTTTAAATCCCGTTAAGTTTCGCCCTTCGTTGAGTAGAAATCTTGTGTATTCTCTTTCTACGGTTGTCGAATTGTGGTATTTAGGATAGAGAATCCGCACGGTCCGATACCATGCGTATTCGACTGCTTCCGCATAGCCCGGTGTCAGTCTGTATTGCGAGGAATTTCTAAGTTCGTTGTAATACTTCATGGCACAGGGGGTCTCGTACCACGGCTCCGGTGCGAATTTCGGAAATTTTCCATTAGGTAATTCGATTCGGTTATAATCAAATCCCGCACCACCACCTCCTCCCGTGTCGAATCCTACGGTGTTCTTAATGTAATCGGCAAATGTGAGAATCAAAATACCGTGACTATCGCTGTATTCTTCTTTACATCCGGGTCTGCCACAATGACTTTGCCAACCCGCATTTAGATCGAATCCGCATTTGGAATCTGGACAGGTCCAATGGAATGCACTGGATCTTGTTGCGACCACGTCATCCGGAACTGTCCGATCGACGGTCAGATCGTCATTACTGCAATTGCTCGAAAGCAATCCGCTACCTGCAACCATAAAGGCTGTAAAGAAGTTTTTTTCTGAATTCTGAAAGTTTTTTCATAGGAAATAAGTGTAAGTGGGTGGTGAATATTATACAAGCTATTCATTAACTTTATGAGCAATATAATAAAATAAATTGAAACAAACTAATAATAAATTGATTATTTTTTTATCGAACCGTCCTTTTCGGCGTCAAATACCATCAGTCTGAACATCGCTGCTGCAAACACTTCGGTTTTTTATTGGGAAAGTAACAAAATTAGTTATATTTGTATTCCGAAAAGTCGCTGCGCATGATCCCGAAATACGGTTGTCTGCTGCTCGGTCTGCTCACCGTATGCGGTGCCGCGGCCCAGCATCCCGATGACGAATATTACCCCTATGCCGCCCGGCAGGAGGAGCGTACGCCGCTTCTGCTGACCGACTCGACGCTGTTTTACCGCGCCGTGCAGACGACTTCCGACCTCTATGCCGAACATACCGCCTTCAACCTGCCTTATGTCTCCGTGAAACGCCGGGGCCTGAATTACCGCGACGAATCCGCCTCGGTCGGGGTTGTACGGCTTTCGTCTCGGTATTTCGGGGCGATGCGCCTGTTGGGGGCCGATGAAGTCCGCTATGGCGGTCTTGCCGCGGCAGACGGCACGACGGGCGGTCTCGGCGGCCTGCGTTTGTTCCGTTTTGCCGACGATTACCCGCAGGCGTCGCGCTATGCCGCCGTCAGTTTTACGGACCGCAATTATCTGGCCGGGGCGCGGCTGTCCGTCACCGAACCGCTCGGCCGCGGATGGAGCGGTACGGCGGCCCTCGACGCCCGTACGGGGCGCGACATGCACGTCGAAGGCGTCTTTACCAATGCGCTGACTGCGAGCCTGCGCGCCGCCAAACGGTTCGGCGACGATCACAACCTGAGCCTGACGCTCATCGTTCCGCCCTCGGTCCGGGGTACGCGTCTCTCCTCGGCCGAAGAGGCGTTCCGGCTTACGGGCGACCGGCTCTATAACCCCGCATGGGGATTCCAGCACGGCAAGGTCCGCAATTCGCGCGTGCGGCGGGAATTCGTGCCGCTGGCTGTCGTCTCCTACCGGATGCCGGTTTCGCAATCGACGTCGCTTGCCGCCGATTTCAGCGCGGAGTACGGCACGCGCAAATACAGTGCGCTGGGATGGTACGACGCCCGCACGCCGATGCCCGACAACTACCGCTACCTGCCCGGTTATACCGGCGACCGTGAGACCGAGCAGGCGTGGCGGGCCGGCGACGCGCGCTATACGCAGATCGACTGGGACGAACTGATCGCCCAGAACCGCATGGCGGCGGGCCATGCCGTCTATGCCCTCGAAGACCGCGCCGAGCGGCTCGGCGACCTGAACTTCAGCGCCCTGTTTACGACTGCGCTCGACGCCCGGCTGACACTGCGTTACGGCTTGGTTCTCCGCCATGCGCGGTCGCGCAATTACAAGCAGATGCGCGACCTGCTGGGTGCGGAGTATATCACCGACATCGACCAGTATCTGGTGGACGACGATACCTACAGCAACCTTCTGCAGAACGACCTGCGGCGTCCCGACCGTACGATCCGCAAGGGCGGCAGGTTCGGCTACGATTATGCGCTGACGACGCGCCGGGCCGATGCGCGGCTGCATGCCGAATACCGCTCCGACCGCTTCCGCGCCGATCTCGTCCTTTCGCTGGGCGCCGCCGCAGTCTGCCGTCGCGGGTATTACGAGAAGGAGCTTTTCCCCGGCGCACAGTCGTACAGCCGTTCGCGCCGGGTGCGGTTTACGCCCTATACCCTCAAAGCGACCGCCGGCTGGGCCTTCTCGCCCCGCAGTTACCTCGAAGCGTCGGCCGCCGCCGAAGCCGTGCTGCCCGACGCCGCGGACCTTTTCTACCAGCCGCAGTACAACAACCGCGTCATCGACGATCCCTGTCCCGAACGCCGCTATGCCGCCGAAATCAATTACAGCCGTACGGGCGAAACGCTGACCCTGCGGTTTTCGGCTTATCTCTTGGCAATGTTCGACGGCGTCGAGACCCGTCGTTACTACGATGACATGGCGGGCGTATTCTGCGACATGGCTGCGACGCGGATCGGACGCATGGCCTGCGGCGTCGAAGCCGCCGCCGACATCCGGCTCTCTTACCGCTGGAGTCTGTCGCTCGCCGCATCTGCGGGGCGTTACAAATTCATCCGCAACCCGCGGATAACCGTGATCTCCGACGTCGATAATTCGGTCGTGGACGCCCGTGCCGTGAGCCACCTGAACGGTTGCACGCCCGGCGGCGCGCCGCAGCTGACGACCTGCGCCGAACTGGGTTACTTCGGTCCGAAAGGATGGGGATTCAAAACTTCGGCGGGATACGCCGGCGCGCGTTACGTCGAACCGTCGCTGCTTCGGCGCACCGAGCGGATCGCCCGTCAGGGCGGCACGACGCGGGAGATGTTCGACGCCTTCACCCGTCAGCAGCGGCTCGGCGACGCCTTTACCCTCGACGCGGCGCTTTTCAAAACCTTCTGGTTCGACCGTTCGCGGCTGACGGCGTCGCTGATCCTGCGCAATCTGCTGGGCGACGGCAACACCGTTTACAGCGCTTACGAGTCGCAGCGCGTGCGCCGCATCCGTTCGGGCGACACGCTCTGCTATGCTCCCCATGCGACGCGCCTTACCTATGCCTATCCCCGTTCGTTCTATCTTACAGTCTCTTACCGATTTTAGGACGTAAGTAAAAAAACGGCCGATTTTTTTGGATTTCGACATGGAATTCGTAACTTAAAGGTCGAAAAACCATTAAAACTTCAAAATTCCATGATTATCGGTATTCCCAAAGAGATCAAGAACAACGAGAATCGCGTTGCTCTCACCCCCTCCGGCGCTCAGGAGCTGACCAAACGGGGTCACAAGGTTTATGTGCAGGCTTCGGCCGGTGTGAACAGCGGTTTTGCCGATGATGCCTATACGGCGGTAGGGGCGGAGATGCTTCCCACGATCGAAGACGTCTACGCCCGCGCCGAGATGATTATCAAGGTCAAGGAGCCGATCGCCCCTGAGTACCAGCTGATCCGCAAGGACCAGCTGGTCTTCACCTTCTTCCACTTCGCCAGCAGCGAACCTCTCACCCGCGCCATGATCGACAGCGGGGCGGTGTGCTGCGCCTACGAGACCGTCGAACGGGCCGACCGCTCTCTGCCGCTGCTGATCCCGATGTCCGAGGTCGCGGGCCGCATGGCCACGCAGGAGGGCCGCTACTTCCTTGAGAAACCCCGCGGCGGCAAGGGCATTCTGCTGGGCGGCGTTCCGGGCGTGAAACCCGCCAAGGTCTTCGTCATCGGCGCAGGCGTGGTCGGCACGGCCGCGGCGCGTACGGCCGCCGGAACGGGAGCCGACGTCACGATCTGCGATATTTCGCTGCAGCGTCTCACGTACCTTGCCGACGTGATGCCCAAGAACGTCAAAACCCTGATGTCTTCGGAATACAACATCCGCGAGGAGCTCAAGCGCGCCGATCTGGTCGTCGGCTCGGTGCTGATTCCGGGCGCCAAGGCTCCGAAGCTCGTCACGCGCGATATGCTGAAGGAGATGGAACCCGGCACGGTGATGGTCGACGTGGCCATCGACCAAGGCGGCTGCTTCGAGACGTCGCGGCCTACGACGCACGAGGACCCCGTCTATTATGTGGACGGCATCCTGCACTACTGTGTGGCCAATATTCCGGGTGCGGTGCCCTATACTTCGACGTTGGCGCTCACCAATGCGACGCTTCCCTACGCCATCCAGCTGGCCGACAAGGGGTGGCGGCGGGCTTGCCGGGAAAACCGCGAACTCGAACTGGGACTCAACATCGTGCAGGGCAAGGTGGTCTACAAGCCCGTCGCCGATGCGTGGGGACTCGACTACGAGCCGCTGACGCTGTAGTTTCCGCCGTGCGATTTCTGCAGCGTGATTTCTGCCGCGTGACTTCTGCCGCTGGATTTTCGCCGTGCACTTACTCCCTACAGCGGTCGCGCCGCATCCGGCCGTCCCGTATGCCGTCGGCAAGGCGCCGGTCCACCCGGCGCGTGCAGTTTACGCCTCCGGCGATCCGGCGGGGTGGGGCGTCGTTCGTGCGGCGGGCCGATTCGGACGGCCGTGTGCAGTTTTATTCGTTCAAGGATACGGAGAAGCCCTGCTTCTCCGTTTTTTATGCGTATATTTGAACGATGATCCGCCAACTCCTGCTCATACTCCGTTTTTACTACTCGGCCATGTTTTTCTTCTGCGCGGCGGTGAGCGTGGCGCTTGCGTGGCTGGTCAAGGTGCACGGTCCGGAGATCATTCCGATGTGCATGCTCGGCAAGGCGGCGGTCTATCCGCTGTATCTCTATGTCTGGATCGTACAGCGTTACGGCGATGAATTCTTCTATTACCGCAATCTGGGCGTCCGGCGGCGCGAACTGCTGGGCGTAAGCTGCGCCGCGGACTTTGTCTTGTGTTACGTATTGTTGAAACTGACGGCCCTTTTCCTGTATGAACCCCTCTGAAAAACATACCCTCGAAATCGACTCGGTCGAATTGTCGTTCGGCGACCGGCGTATCCTTTCGGGCGTCTATCTGGCGGTCGAGACGGGCGGCGTCTCTGCCGTTCTGGGCCGCAACGGCTGCGGCAAGAGCTGTCTGATGAAGATTCTCTGCGGCTCCCTGCGGGCCGGTTTCCGGTCTATGCGCATCGACGGCGTGTGGCACGACCGCTTCCGGGCCGACGAAGTGCGTTACCTGCCGCAGCAGGGTTTCATTCCCGGCTGGCTGACGCTGGACCGGGTGCTGCGGGATTACGACATGACGCGCGGCGACCTGCTGAAATGGTTTCCGCTCTTCGAAAAACTGTTCGGAACCAAGATTTACGCGATGTCGGGCGGCGAACGGCGGATTCTGGAATGTTACCTGATCCTGCGCAGCCCCACGCGGTTCATACTGCTCGACGAGCCTTTTTCGCAGGTTGCGCCCCTGCATGTCTCCGCGCTTAAGCGACTGATCCTGCAGGAGCGGGCGTCCAAAGGCATTCTCCTGACCGACCATATGCACCGCCACGTCACCGACCTCGCCGACCGCCTTTACGTCATGGCCGACGGCCGGGCCTACCTCGCGCAGGGCGAAGAAGACCTCGTCAGATACGGTTATCTGACGCATTTATAGCGATTGTGCGGCCGGCCGATTTGTTTTTGCGCCCGGCTTGCACTATCTTTGCCACAAACAAACTCCGGCTTAGACAGGCTGCGCTCCGGCATAGCCCAATGAATTTGGCTTTGCGCCCGGCTTGCACTGTCTTTGCACCCCAATACGGCACATTATGGCAGGATCGAATTTTGTAGATTACGTAAAGATATTCGCCCGTTCGGGTCACGGCGGAGCCGGCTCGGCGCATTTCCGCCGCGAGAAATTCGTGGCTTTCGGCGGTCCCGACGGCGGCGACGGCGGCAAGGGCGGCAGTATCGTCCTGCAGGGCGACAGCCAGTACTGGACCCTGATCCACCTCAAATACCAGCGTCACCAGTTCGCCGAGGACGGCCAGTGCGGTTCGGGCGCCCGTTCGTCGGGCAAGGACGCCAAGGACATCGTGATTCCCGTGCCGCTGGGTACGGTTGCGAAACGGATCGTCACGCAGGAGGACGGCACGGAAACCGTCGAGACGGTGGGGGAGGTTACCGCCGACGGAGAACGGCTGGTGCTGCTGCATGGCGGCCGCGGAGGTCTCGGCAACTGGCATTTCAAAAGCGCCACCAACCAGACGCCGCGCTACGCCCAGCCGGGCGAAGAGGGCGACGAAGGGGCTTTCATTCTCGAACTGAAGGTGCTGGCCGACGTGGGACTGGTGGGCTTTCCCAATGCGGGCAAGAGTACGCTGCTCGCGGCTGTTTCCGCCGCCAAACCCAAGATCGCCAACTATGCCTTCACCACGCTCGAACCCAATCTGGGCATCGTGGAGGTTCGCGACCATAAATCGTTCGTCATGGCCGACATTCCCGGCATCATCGAGGGGGCGCACGAGGGCCGCGGACTCGGCACCCGCTTTCTGCGCCATATCGAGCGCAATTCGGTGCTGCTGTTCATGATTCCCGCCGACAGCGACGACGTTCGGCGCGATTACGAAGTCCTGCTGGGCGAACTGACGCAGTACAATCCCGAACTGCTCGACAAGGAGCGCCTGCTGGCCGTCACCAAGTGCGACATGCTGGACGAGGAGCTGATCGAGCAGATGAAACCCCACCTGCCCGAAGGCATTCCCTCGGTCTTTATTTCGTCGGTTTCGGGGCTGAATATTTCCCGGTTGAAGGATATGCTCTGGGAAGCCCTGCAGCGTTAGCGAATTCGACGCGCCGCTCCGAGACGCGGAGCGTGTATTTCCCGTTGAAATAGTCGATAATTCCATATACGGAACCCGTGCCCTGCGGTACGGGTTCCGTTGCGTATGCGCATGTCCCCAGCGTCCGGACCCGGAATGTCCGGCCTTGGGCGTCGGTCAGCGTCCGTTCGGAGGTCTGCGGTTCCGAGGTCTCCGGATCGGTGTCGCACCACGGCCCCGCTTCGGTGAACCGTACTCCTTCGAAACATACGTAGGTGTCTGTCTGCCGGGGGCCGATGGCGTCGAACGTACATACGGCCGGCCGCGGCCGGCGGTCCTTGTCCGGATTGCGGCGCAGATAGCGTTCTAGCTCTTCACGCGGAATCCGCCCTACGCCGTAATCGCCGTCGGGCGCGACTCCGAGCTGAATCTTGCCGCCGTAATCGCCCAGCGTAAGCCCGTTGCAGAAGATGGTGACGGCCGCTCCGACCGGGTAGTCGAAAGCGAGTCGGGTGCCGTCGATCAGGACCGAAATCCCGCCGCTGGCATCCTCGACGACGAGCGTCTTGTAAAATTCGCCGTAGAAATCGTTGCCCGTGACGACGCCTTCGAGCGTGATGTCCTCCGTTACGGCGACGCTGTTTGCGGTGCAGCGCGCCTTGAGGTCCGCAATGGTGTGCACGCCGCCGGGAGCGCCGCCCTCGAACGAGAGTTTCGACGTCCGGTCGCAGGCCGCCAGCAGCAGGAGCGCCAGCAGTTTAATACATGCAGTCGTTTTCATTGCGGAGTTTGAGCAGGTAACGGCCTTTGCCGGCGTCGTCGTATTGCAGAATGCCCGTGAGCGAACAGCTCTTTCCGGCGGGGACCTCTTCGCCGGCGAACCCGGCGTAATTGCGGACATAGGTGTATATTTCGGCTCCTCCGGCGTCGGTGAAGCGTTTGTACCCCGCCCATGTACCGGGCGTAAGGTCTTCGGGCGTGTAACTCAGGCCGTCGATCCGCACCAATGTCCCGCACCGCTTCGGCGTGAGTTCCGCAATCGTCAGCAGGGCGGGTGCGACCGGCTGCGGGGCTTCGCCGGTGCGACTTGCGGCGGCGTCCAGCGCGGCTTTCGAGCCGAGGTAATCCGTTGCGAAGCCGCTTCCCGCTGCGGGTTTCCGCCCGACCTGCAATATGCCGCGGCTTTCGCCCAGCGCCAGCCCCTTCAGCCGCAGCGTGACGCGGCTTCCCGGCGGAAAGTCGTTGTGCAGATGGTCAATACCCGCCATTACCTCAAGTCCCGCTCCATCTTCCTCGACGCAGAACGTGCGGTAGAAGTTTTCCTCCGCATCGCTGGTGTTCACCCGGCCCGACACCACCACGTCGGTCGCAATCACGAACGTCGTCCCGGCGTACAGTTGGCGCAATTGGGCGATGGTCGCCGTCGCCGGTTCCGGCTCCTCGCCGCCGCTCCGTTCCCCGAACCGGGAGTCGTAACACCCGGTCAGCAGCAGAAAGGCGCATAACAGCGGCAGGCGTCGCATAAGCTCCGTTATTCGATGCGTGAATCCTTCAGGCCGAGGAAGTAGAGGATGCCGTCCAGTCCGATGGTCGAGATCGACTGCCGGGCGGTGGCCTTCACTTTGGGTTTGGCGTGGAAAGCGATGCCCAGACCGGCGAGATTGAGCATCGGCAGGTCGTTGGCGCCGTCGCCGACAGCTACCGACTGGGCGATGTTGATCTCCTCGAACTGGCAGAGCAGGCGCAGCAGCTCGGCTTTGCGGCGGCCGTCCACCACCTCGCCCACGTAGCGGCCCGTGAGTTTGCCCTCCTCGATTTCCAGCTCGTTGGCATATACGTAGTCGAATCCGTATTTCTGGCGCAGGTAGTTGCCGAAGTAGGTGAAGCCGCCCGACAGAATGGCCGTCTTGTAACCCACGCGCTTGAGGATGGTCATCATGCGCTCCAGCCCTTCGGTGATGGGCAGGCTGCGGGCGATCTCCTCCATGACCGAGACGTCGAGACCCTTGAGCAGGGCCACGCGGCGCGAGAAACTCTCGCGGAAGTCGATTTCGCCGCGCATGGCGCTGGCCGTGATCGCCCGCACCTCTTCGCCGACTCCGGCGCGTTCGGCCAGTTCGTCGATCACCTCGGTCTCGATCAGCGTCGAATCCATGTCGAAGCAGATCAGGCGGCGGCTGCGGCGGTAGATGTCGTCCTTCTGGAACGAGACGTCGAGACCGATCTCCGAGAGATTCATGAATCCCTCCTGCATGGTGCTGCGCTCCTCGTCGGTGAGCGACCCGCGCACCGAAAGCTCGATGCAGGATTTGGCCGCACGGTCGTCCTCGCTGAGCGGGATGCGGCCCGTCAGACGCTTTATGGCGTCGATGTTGAGTCCGTGTTCGGCCACGACGCTGGTCACCTCGGCGATATGCCGCGCCGTGACGGTGCGTCCCAGCAGGGTTATGATGTATCGGTTTTTGCCCTGACGGCCTACCCAGTCCTCGTATTTCCGCTCCGCAATCGGCGTGAAGCGGATCATCACGCCCAGCTCCGAAGCCTTGAACAGCAGCTCTTTCATGATGTTGCCCGACTTGTCGGCCGTGGTCTTGAACAGGATGCCCAGCGTCAGCGACTGGTGGATATTGGCCTGACCGATGTCGAGGATGAAGGCGTCGTAGCGCGCGAGTATTTCGGTGAGCGAAGAGGTCATTCCCGGCTTGTCTTCGCCGGAAATGTTTATCTGGATGATTTCAACGTTGTTCTGCATCGTATTCCTGTTTCCTTTTGGTAAATTCGTAGACAAAGTTAGTAAACTTTCTTTTTTTTGGTTATTTTTGCACGATAAACTTAAAAATCGGACTTTATGTGGTCTTTTCTCGTGCCGTTTTTTACGGAAACGCCAGAAGCGCCTTTGATCCTGCCCGACAGCGTGCAGAAAGCCAATCTCGCCGAAGCGGTGAATAAAATCATCCACCTGGACGTGGGCGACATGCTGCGCTCTCTGCTTTCCGAATCCGTCTGGATACTGGTGAAGATCCTGATCGCGCTGGCCATCTATTTTATCGGCCGCTGGATCGTGCGCCGCATCGTGCGGCTGCTCGACGCCGCATTCGAGCGCCGTCAGGTGGACACTTCGCTCCGCTCGTTCCTGCGCAATACCGTCAAGGTGGTCTTCACGCTCATCCTGCTGATGATCGTCGTGCAGACCCTCGGCGTCAACGTCACTTCGCTCATCGCCCTCTTCTCGGCCGCCACGCTGGCCATCGGTATGGCCCTGAGCGGCACGGCCCAGAACTTCGCGGGCGGCGTGATGATCCTGCTGATGAAACCTTACCGAGTCGGCGATTTCATTTCGGCGCAGGGCCAGTCGGGCACGGTGCGCGAGATCAAACTCTTCTCGACGGTCATCACCACCGGCGACAACCAGACGATTTATATTCCTAACAATTCCATTGCCACGGCGATCATCGACAATTATTCGACCTCCGAGACGCGCCGCGTGGACTGGACGATCGGCATTTCGTACGGCGACGACGTCGATGCGGCGCGGAGGGCGCTTCTCGACCTGCTGGCCGCCGACAGCCGTGTGTTGACCGACCCGGCTCCCGTGGTGTGGGTTGCGGCGCTCGCCGACAGCTCGGTGAACCTTTCGGTGCGCGCATGGGTGAAAAACGCCGATTACTGGGACGTGTTTTTCGAGAACAACGAAAAAATCTACAAACTGCTGCCGCTCAAGGGCATCAGCTTCCCTTTCCCGCAGATGGACGTACATGTGAAACAAAACTAAGTGAGGAGTATATGAAAAAATTACTGTTTGCCGCAGCCGCAGTCTGGCTGTTGGCCGCCTGCAACAAGGAGCTTGGTCCCGAATACGAGACGCCGCCCGTTTTCGACGAAGTGACTTTCACCACGGCGACGCAGCCGGACAAAATCACCGAACCGGTGAAGGTGGACGAGGTCGTTTGGGTGAATGCGACGGTATCCTGCCCGTACAAGGTCAAACAGGTGTGGCTTGCCTACTTCGTGGACGGCGACGAGTCCAATGTGGTGACGACTAAGCCTTTCAATTACGACGCCACCACCGTTACGTTCAAGGAGCGGATTCCGGGACAGAAGGCCGGAGCGAAAGTGTCGTTTCAGGTGCTTACCCGTTCCGATTATGTCTTCATGTGGACCCAGACGTATACCTACAAGGTCGAGGGCGGCGAAGACGAAGAAAAGCCGAATCCCGACCTGCCGGACGAAAACTAATTTTTATCAGAGATATCGTTTATGGAATTAAAAGAAATTCTGGCCATTTCGGGCCAGCCCGGACTTTATAAATACGTGGCGCAGTCCACCAACGGCGTGATCGTCGAGTCGCTGCTCGACGGCAGGCGGATGAACGCCTCGGCGTCGTCGAAGGTCAGCTCCCTGACCGAGATTTCGATGTTCACCGAAGGCGAGGACATTGCGCTGGCGGACGTCTTTACCAAAATCTATGCGCATACGGGCGGCAAGGAGGCCATCAGCCCCAAGGAGGCGCCTGAGAAGCTGAAAGCCGCTTTCGCCGAGGTCCTTCCCGAATACGACCGCGACCGGGTGCACGTATCCGACATGAAGAAGTGCTTCGCGTGGTACAACATTCTGGTCAGGGCCGGTTTTACGGAGTTCAAACTCCCGTCCGAAGCCGAATAGAAAAAGTCCCGCTCCGAGAGCGGGACTTTTTCGTTGTCTCCGGTGTGATTCCGGCTTTTTTCATGCCGCCGAATTCGCGGTTTATATTATCTTTGTGCAATAGCGAAACAAACATTCAAGCAACTGACATTATGGAACGAAGGACGAAAGTGCTGGCATTGGTTGCCCACGACAACATGAAGCACGATCTGGCCGAATGGGTGGACTGGAACAGCAAAAAACTCGGCCGTCACCATCTGGTCTGCACGGGTACGACCGGCAAGATGGTCGAAAAGACGCTGCGCGACCACCGGGAAGAGTACGAGGGTGGCGAGGAGATCGAAGAGCTTCCCGATCTGAGGATCACGCTGCTCAAATCCGGTCCGCTGGGCGGCGACCAGCAGTTGGGTTCGCTGATCGCCGACGGCAAGATCGACGCCCTGATTTTCTTCTGGGACCCGATGTCGGCCCAGCCGCACGACGTGGACGTCAAGGCCCTGCTGCGTCTGGCCACGCTCTACAACGTGCCGACGGCCATCAACCGTTCGTCGGCCGATTTTCTGATCTCTTCGCCGCTTTTCGAGGACGACGGGTACGTACCCGTCGTCAAGGACTACAAAGCCTATGTCGAGCGCGTGCTGAAATAGGCTGGCGCGCCGTTTTACAGGTCGTGCGACAGCGGGGCGGGAACCGTCCCGCTTACGTCGAAGTCGCCCCAGCGCCGGGCGATCGAGTCGAGCGTGTCGAACAGTTCGGGGATGTCGAGCGACGTGACGAGCTTCAGGCGCGTCGGCTTGAAGTCGGGCAGTCCCTTGAAATAATTGGACAGATGACGGCGCATTTCGAGGATGCCCACGAATTCGCCCTTTACTTCGAGCGACTTGCGCAGATGCTCCTTGGCGATTTCGACCCGTTCGCACACCGACGGCTGCGGGAGCACTTCGCCCGTGGCCAGATAGTGCTTCACCTCGCGGAAGATCCACGGCCGCCCGTAGGTCGCCCGGCCGATCATCACGCCGTCCACGCCGTAGCGGTCGAACATCTCCGCGGCCTTCGGTCCCGAATCCACGTCGCCGTTGCCGATGATCGGGATATGTATCTGCGGGTTGTTCTTCACTTTGCCGATCAGCGTCCAGTCCGCTTCGCCGCGGTACATCTGGGCGCGTGTGCGGCCGTGAACGGTGAGCGCGGCGATGCCCACGTCCTGCAAGCGCAATGCGATCTCCTCGATGTTCTTCGACTCCTCGTCCCAGCCCAGCCGCGTTTTGACGGTCACGGGCTTGCGCACCGCCTGCACGATCCGGCGCGTCATCTCGACCATCAGCGGCACGTCGCGCATCATGCCCGATCCGGCGCCGCGCCCGGCGATTTTCTTCACCGGGCAGCCGAAGTTGATGTCTATGATGTCGGGACCGGCCGCTTCGGCCATGCGGGCCGCTTCGACCATCGGTTCGATCAGGTGGCCGTAAAGCTGGATGCCCACGGGACGCTCCGCTGCGTCGATTTCGAGTTTTTTGAGCGACTTGGCCGCGTCGCGGATCAGCCCGTCCGACGAAATGAATTCCGTATAGACCACGTCGGCCCCGAACCGCTTGCACATGTAGCGGAACGAAGGGTCGGTCACGTCTTCCATCGGCGCCAGCAGCAGGGGCTTTTCGCCGAGTTCTATATCAGCTATTTTCATGGGTTCTGGTTCGTTTTTTCCGATGTTTCGCAGGCGAGGATCTTGTCTATGCGGGCGCCGTCCATGTCGACGATCTCGAACGTGAAGGTGTTCCACCTCAGTTTTTCGCCCGTCTGCGGAATATGCCCCAGCTCGTCGAGGATCAGGCCGCTGAGGGTGTTGTAGAGGTTGTTCGGGTAGACGTCCTCCAGCCCGTAGCAGACCAGAAAATCGTAAAACGGGCACTGCCCGTCGATCAGGCAGCTGCCGTCCTCCCGGTGAACGATGTCCGGCTCCTCCCGCTCTTCGGGAATCGAGCCTACCAGCGCTTCGAAGATGTCGTGCAGGGTGACGATGCCCTGCGTCACGCCGAATTCGTCGCAGACGATGCCGTAGCCGACCTGCTCGCTGCGGAGTTGTTCCAGCGCGGTGTACACTTGGGTCTCCTCGTGGAAGAATTTTGCCGGACGCAGTATGGATGCGACGTCGAAATCCTCCTCGCCGATGTGCGTGAAGAGGTCCTTGAGGTATATCACGCCGGCCAGCCGGTCGAGGTTGCTGCGGGCGGCGGGGTAGAGCGTGTGGGGTTCCCTGCCGACCAGCTCGCGGATCTCTGCGGGCGTCATGGCGGGGTCTATCCATGCGATTTCGCTGCGGTGCGTCATGATCGAACCCACCTTGCGGTCGCCGAGCGAGAATACGCGGCCGACGATCTGCTGTTCGACGATCTGCACCTCTCCGTCTTCGGTTCCCTCCTGAATGATCGACTTGATCTCCTCCTCGGTGACCTTGCTCTCCGTATCCCGTATTCCGAGCAGGCGGGCGATAAGCTCGATGCTGCGCGAAAGCAGCCATACGAAGGGCGACGTCACCTTGGCGAGCACCTGTATCGGCCGTGCGACGAGTATGGCGACCCGTTCGGCGCTTTTCATGCCGATGCGTTTGGGCACCAGCTCGCCGAAGACGATCGTGAGGTAGGTTACGACGATGACGATAAGTATCTGGGCGACCGGAACGGCCGTGCGGAGCGGCATGCCCAGCGATGCGAGCATCGCGCCGAAGCGGCCGGCCAGCGCTTCGCCCGAATAGATACCCGTCAGGATGCCGATCAGGGTGATGCCTATCTGAATCGTGGAAAGGAATCTGTCCGGGTCCTGAGCCAGCTGGAGGGCTTTGGCGGCCGCCTTGTTGCCCTGCTTGGCGCGTGCCGTCAGGTTCGAGCGGCGCGCCGAGATCAGCGCGATTTCCGACATTGCGAAAAGCCCGTTGAGCAGGATCAGCAGGATAATGATGATGATTTCCATGAAAAGCGTGTAATGTAGCGGCAAAGATAAGCATTGTTTGGAATTTCGGGGGCGCCGCGGCCGCAATTTGTGAGAATTATGGCTTTGCGGGATTGGTTATTAGCCGAAAAACGCTAAATTTGCAGGCAAATCTTTTGTGTTATGAATATTGAAAACTTTATTTCGGATGCGGTCCGCCGTTCGGTGGAGGCGCTTTACGGTCCGCTCGACGGCGAACAGCTGCAGATTCAGAAGACCCGCAGGGAGTTCGAGGGCGATTACACCCTCGTGACGTTTCCGTTGCTGCGACGAAGCCGCAAGTCGCCCGAAGCCACCGCGACCGAGATAGGCGAATATATGACGGCCAACGTGCCGGAAGTCAAGTCGTTCAACGTCATCAAGGGTTTCCTGAACCTGACCCTCGACTGCGCGTTCTGGGCCGCCCGTTTTGCGGAGATCGCCGCCGATGCGAACTTCGGGCAGGCTCCCGACACGGGGCGTACGGTGATGATCGAATACTCGTCGCCCAACACCAACAAACCCCTGCATCTGGGCCATATCCGCAACAACCTGCTGGGGTACTCCGTGGCGCAGATACTCAGGGCCAACGGCCATAACGTCATCAAGGCCAATCTGGTGAACGACCGCGGCATCCATATCTGCAAGTCGATGCTGGCTTGGAAGCTTTACGGCAACGGCGAGACACCCGCTTCGTCGGGCATGAAGGGCGACCACCTCGTCGGCAAATACTACGTCGAGTTCGACAAGCATTACAAGGCCCAGATCAAGGAGCTGACGGCGCAGGGCCAAACCGAGGAGGAGGCCAAGAAAAACGCCCCTGTGATGCTCGAAGCGCAGGAGATGCTGCGCAAATGGGAGGCCAAGGACCCCGAAGTCTACTCGCTCTGGGAGACGATGAACGGCTGGGTGTACGAAGGTTTCGACGTGACTTACAAGGCGCTGGGCGTCGATTTCGACAAAATCTATTACGAGTCGCAGACCTACCTGCTGGGCAAGAGTCTCGTCGAGGAGGGACTCCGCAAGGGCGTGTTCTACCGCCGCGACGACAATTCGGTCTGGATCGACCTCACGGCCGACGGACTGGACGAGAAACTGCTCCTGCGCGGCGACGGCACCTCGGTCTACATGACGCAGGACCTCGGCACGGCTTACCGCCGCTTCGAGGAGAACAGGCTCGACGACATGATTTATGTCGTGGGCAACGAGCAGAACTACCATTTTCAGGTGTTGAAGCTCATCCTCAAGAAACTGGGCTATGCCGACTGGAGCGACCATATCACGCACCTTTCCTACGGCATGGTGGAGCTTCCCGAAGGCAAGATGAAGTCGCGCGAAGGCACGGTGGTCGATGCCGACGACCTGATCGCAGACATGGTATCCACGGCCCGCGAGATGTCGGACGAGCTGGGCAAGCTCGACGGCTGTACGGAAGAGGAGGCCGACGCCGTTTCCACGATGGTTGGATTGGGCGCGCTCAAGTATTTCATCCTGAAGGTGGACCCGAAAAAGACGATGCTTTTCGATCCGCGCGAGTCGATCGACTTCAACGGCAACACCGGCCCGTTCATCCAATATACCCATGCGCGTATCTGCTCGGTGCTGCGCAAGGCCGCCGAAGCCGGCATCGACTTCTCCGGTGCGGCGCAGGCGGATTACCTGCCCGAAGAGATCGCCCTCGTGAAATCGCTGACCGAATATCCGTCGGTCGTTGCCGCCGCAGGCGAGAACTTCGCGCCTTCGATCGTCGGCGCCTATGTGTACGAGCTGGCCAAGCAGTTCAACGGTTACTACCACGACCATTCGATTCTCAAGGAGGAGAACGACGAAACCCGCAGAATGCGTCTCCAGCTGGCTCAGCAGGTCGCCCGCGTCATCCGCAGCGGCATGAAACTGCTCGGCATCGACGTTCCGGAACGGATGTAATTCTCCGGCGCGGATGCAATTTGCCGCACCGTCCGGGCGGAATGCCTTTTGTGCCGAGACCGGGACGAAGAGGGTGGGGCGTTGCCGCGGCAGAATCCGGCCGGGTTTCCGCCACTTTCGGACGCCGAGCCAGAGCGCGGCGTCTCCCGGATGAAAGGCAAAAGTCTGGGCCGTCTGTTTCTTCGGCTACGATAAAAAAGAGGAAGAACGATCTTCCTCTTTTTTATTATCCCTTCCGCTTGCCGCTGCGGCCATAAATATTTAGTGCTCAACCGTGGTATGAATCTTGCGAGTTGTGCGGCAGGAATTAACCAACACTATTATTTGCGTGAAAACAATCTTTACAACATTCGCTCTATCTCTTGCGTTGTGTGCCGCTGCCGGAGCGACGGCCCAAGTCAGGAGCGCGGCGCCGGTGCCTGCGGCCGATACCGTGATGCTGTCGGAGACCACCGACGGCGATTATCTCGTCCGCAGGTTCATCATCAAACGTCCCGGCGACACCGACTACTCGGTCCGTTATCAGATCAATCTGGCGAAACTCTCCTCGACGCTCGACGGCAATTCGCGGGAGCTCGGCGATCTGGACGACTTCGTCGGCAACCTGATGAAAGACACGCTGATGAGGGTCAAATCGGTCGAGATCACGGGATATTCGTCGCCCGACGGTCCGCTGAAATTCAACGAGACGCTGGCCCGGAACCGAGCGCAGGATTTCAAGAATTACGTCGATCGAAAGTATGGTTTTTCAAATAAGTACGACGTGACGGTCAATGCCGTCGCCGAAGATTGGGAGATGTGCCGCTCATTGGTCGCCAAGTCGGAGGTGCCCGACAAACAGTCCGTGCTGGATATCCTCGACGGCAGCCGGTCGCCTGACGCCAAGGAGCTGGCGCTCAAAAAGATGCCTTCGGCTTGGAACTATATGAAAAAGAATATCCTTCCGCCGCTCCGCCGGGTCGAACTGACGATCAATTACGGCGAAGGCAGCGTCGTCGAGCAGCGCACGATGATTCCCCGGCCCAAACCTGCGCCGCAGCCCGTCTGTGAACCCTGCGGATGCGAGGTGATCGACGAGTCGATAACGGGCATCATCGTCGAAATGCCCGGATCGGATGTCGATTATAAAAAGGAGCTTCGCGAAGCGAGGAAAATCGTCCGGGAGCAGGAGCGAGCAGCCCGCAAGGCGGCCCGGCAGGAGGCTAAAGCCGCCAAAAAGAGTTACAGGGAGTTGGAAAAGATGTAAGGCCGAATAATACGGTAAAAAGGATTCCGCATGCGGAATCCTTTTTTTTTGCATGGGCCGGCGGGGATTATTTCAGCGGCGTAGGGCATAAAACGTTTGATAATCCGAAAGCTTTTCGTACCTTTGTCGGAGCAAATTTTTAAAACGCACAATGATATGGCAAATTTAAGGAACCTGAAAAAGGAGATCGACTACCGTCTGGAAGAGGTGGTTTTCGACTGCGATATGGCGATCTGCTTCCAGCCTTCGAAGGAAAAGGAGGTTTTCGAAGTGATGCAGGAGGCCGTTGCCGTCCGCAACGATCTCTTCACGAAGGCCAACAATCCCGCCGAGCCGCACAACCGTTCGCTCGTCCGCAAGCATTTCGCCGCTCTGCGCGTCGAGATGGTGGAGGCTTATGACAAGCTTTTCGAGAAGCTGAGCAAGATCAACGAGGCGAAGAAATAAGCCGTTGTCCGATTTCCGGTATCGGGCCGAGAGCGCATAAACGCTCGCGGATGGAGGCCGGTCTATAAATTAAGCGCGTTCCCCGCCGGGGAACGCGCTTTTTATTCGTGGTCGCAACAGCAGTCGCCCGGATGATGCTCCAGCACCGTGTGGGGAATGTGCCCGTGCGACACGAGCTGGATGGGGCAGTCGTAGTTGCGCAGCTGCTCTTCGGTGATGATGTTCGAGCGGTGGCGGTGTACACGGCGGTTCACGCAGACGATCTCCTTCACGACGCTTGAGATGGTGCCGATGTCGTGCGACACCATGACGATTGCCATGCGGCGGTTCAGTTCGTGCAGCGTGCGGTAGAGTTCGTTTTCGAATTTGTTGTCCACGAAGTTGGCCGGCTCGTCCAGAATCAGCAGTTTGGGATCGGAAATGACGGCTCTGCACAGCAGCGCCCGCTGCATCTGGCCGCCCGAAACTTCGCCGATAGGGTTGCGGGCCGTATCGGCCACGCCCGCCGTTTCCAGCAGGCCGAGTGCTTTTGCGCGGTCGGCTTTCGTATAGCGGCTGAAAATTCCCTTGTGCCCCTGCAAACCCGACAATACCACTTCGAGCACCGAGATGGGGAACGTGCGGTCGAAATCCGATAGCTGGGGCATGTAGCCGATCAGCCGCTCCTTGTCCCGGAACAGTTCGGGTGCGAGCCGCACCTCTCCGGTATGGGGCACCGTGCCCAGAATCGCCTTCACAAGGGTCGTCTTGCCGCCGCCGTTCGGGCCGATGACACCCAGAAAGTCGTTTTTCGCAATCTCCAGATCGACGTGCTGCAGGGCTTCGTAGCCGTCGTATGCGACGCCGACGTCGCGTAGCGTTACCAGATTCATCGCCGCGTGATTATGTCGGTTATCGCGTCGATATTGGCGATCGCATCTTCGCGCAGCGGGTCCACTTCGACATATTCAGCGTCGATGTCGCGTGCGATGATCTCCACGGCGGATGCCGGAAACTGACTTTGATAGAGGATGCGCCGTACGCCGTCCTCACGGGCCTGACGGATGACCTGCGTCAGCTGCTTGGCCGAAGGTTCCTTGCCGTCTGCTTCGATCGCCACCTGCCGGATGCCGTAATCCCTTGCGTAATAGGTGAGGGCGGGGTGGTAGATGATGAAGTATTCGATGCCGCTCTGCGCGATCTTCTCGCCGGTGCGGGCGTCCAGCGCCCGTAAATCGGCCTGCAGTCGTTTGTAATTCGTTTCGTACTTCACCGAGTCGGGATATGCCCGGCGAATGGCCGCATAAGCGTTCTGCGCCATTTTCTGCAATGCGCGGGGCGATGTCCATACGTGGGGATCGACGCCGTGAGCGTGGCTATGGTTGTGGGTTTCGGCGTGGGAGGTGCCGTGTCCGCCGGATGTCTCCTGCTCCGCATGCGTGCAAGCGTGCGAACAACTGCCGGCGATCAGTTCTATGCCCTGACTGAGATTCACGACCTTGCCGCGCTCCTCGATCTTGGATAACAGCGTGGTTTCGAAGTCGATGAGTCCAACGTTGAAGATCATCTCCGCCCGGTTCAGCCCGATGAACTGCCGGGGCGTCGGTTCGAACGTTTCGGGACTTGCGCCGAGAGGTACCAGCACTTCGATCTTGAAGTCGTCGCCCACGATTTCCTCCACGAGACTGCGGAGCGGGAGGATCGAGACATACAATGTCTTTTCGTCCGCCTGCTGGCGGGGCGTGCAAGCGCCCATCAGCGCTGCAATAAATATGAAAACGAGTTTTTTATACATATTGTCTGTTGATTATCAGTGTTTTTCCTGAAATATGGTAGGGTAGTCCCTTCCGTTTCTTGTATATGACGACTAATGCGATTGCGATCAGCAGCGTGCACAGGCGGAGGCTGTTCGCCCACAATCCGCCGACTGCGCCGCTCCCGCTCCCGCTGAACAGCATCCACGGCGCGTTCATCAGCGTATGCGGCCAGATTACGCTCCACAGATTGTTCTCCGATTCCACATAGATCCAACTGAAAAAGATGCTTCCGGCAGTCGTGACGCCGAAAGCTGCCGATGCGGAAATCAGGTCGTCACCCTGATACAGATGCAGCGATCCGAATGCCAAAGCCGTCAGCGTCGCTGCCGGCAGAAATCCCCAACGGGCTGTCCGGAACAGCTCTCCGAATACGAAACCTCTGAAAATCAGCTCCTCGAAGAATCCCGCGACGACTATGAACGTAAACATGTGATCCGGCGGCGTTTCCCGGTTGAAACTGCCGATGACCGCATAGCCGGCAAACATGGGGACCGTACTCAGCACTCCGAAGAGCAATCCCCGGCCGAATCCGTGCGTCAGTCCGAGCCTATATAATATGGTATCGGGTCGGTGCAGCAACAGAAGCGCCGCTGCCGGAATTATACCCGCAATCAGGTAATGCAATATGTAGTGAATTGATTTGCAAGTAGATATGAAATTTGCAAATGGCCGAACGCCGAGGTTGAAATACCACGTCACGAAGAACAGCCCGAAAGCCGTCAGGATAATTGCCGAGCGTTTTATACAGCTGTCATTTTCAGCCATTTGTTCCGGATTTGATATTGCAAAAGTAGCAAAAATTCGGTGAAGTTATATATCGTCCGATTGCGGGATAGCGCTTATATGCTCAATTTGCCGAATAATCGGGATGTAATAGTGTATAAAGATTCGATTATGAATAAAATAGACCTTCTATTTGCAATAATTTAACATAATGGTAATATATTCATTACCAACAAGTTAAGCGGTAGGGTAGGGGAGCATCTTGCCACAGGAGAGAGAGTTAATAAAGGTGGCAAGACGTCAAAGAACGAGTGGTAGAGAACTACAATGCAAATATACAAATAATATTTACAAGTCCAAAAAAAAAGTGAAATTTTTACAATTATATCCGAATATGAATATCGCGCGCACGCGTGAAGCACACGTACGCACGTTACACACCGGAGACGCTCCGTATCTTGGGTCATCAAGATACTGCGCTATAAGGAAGTCAATCAAACGAAGTAGTCCGTCGCGCCAATGCTTCGGGCTATGGAGTGAGCCCAAAGCAAAGGCGGACAGACCGTCGGGAAGGTCACGCGGGCGTACAGAACATAACACATTAATAATCAAGATTTTACATATGTAAATTACAAGTGTAAAAACACAATATTAAGTCCTAGCGGTGCGGCACCGCTCCAGTCTTACGACTAAAAAAAAGGCCCGGAGAGTTTCCGGGCCTTACATTACTTAAAAAGGTCCTCACCAAAAAAGCGACGATACAGGACAACAAAAGTCCGAGTATAAAGCAAGGCAAGGAGAACAGGAACAACAATAGCGCCAGCCAATGCAAGCAATAAAAACAATATATACAAAAAGGTTTCCATGCCCAAATATACCTACGGTTTCTGATTCGACCAAATTTTTTCAAGATAATCAGAAATCATCTTTTGCTTATAATCCGAAAGATCGGCATTAAAACGGCCTAATAGCTGACGGATGACACGCTGGGCAAATTCAGCGCCGTTAGAAGCATCGTCAATATCGAGCAACCGAAGAAACGTCTCGTACTTTTCACGATCTCGCCTAACATAATTAAGACCAGCCATAGAAAGAATTTCAGTAGTTTGTGCACCAGTAAGCTTAACACGATCGTCACGAAGATCATCCTCCGTTTTAGTCTGGGCCTTACTGAGACTAGTCTGGGCCTTTGTAGAATCAATTTGAGCTTCAATCAAATCACGCTGTTTCTGCAAATTCTGCTTCATTTCCTCCGAAACTTCTTTATCGGCAATTAACTTGTCGATCTTCGACAGGGTTTCAGAATAAATACCGCGCTTAATTTGCAAATCAGCCTCATTAACAGCACGCCGGAATTCTTTGTCAATTTCATCAACATCAAGCTGCACTTGCTCGCGCTGTTTCTTAACGATATTCCAATCAAACTCAAGTTGTTGCAAATCTTTAGTAACTTTCGGGTCTTTCGTATCACCACGAAGTTTCCCGGCTTCGGCATTCAGCTTATCAACAGTAGCATCAGTAATTGCCTTTTCGTTCTTCATGCGCTGACGCTCAGCGATAGTAGTAACAAAATTAAAATCACTAGAACCCGTAGGAGTCTGAGAATTTGGGGATGAAGCATCAGTAGCAATACCAGCACCACCGGGAGAACTACCAAAGACAGCTTGGGGAGCTATACCAGCAGAACGCCATTTGGCAACCTGGCGAGAAGGCTTGTTCATCTCCTCAAGCTGATTAACACGCCGTTTCCAATAATCATGCTCCAGAGCCATATTTTTCTCATTACGAGACTGAGCAATTGCATTATGACCTTCTTTCATGGCAAAAGAAGCAGCGGCGGCACCTAATCCAGCTAAAATACTCATAATTGTTCAATTTTTCTTTGAAAGTAGGGTAGGGGACGTGCTTTCCGCACTCCGCAATATATATCAAGTATATTGCGGCCCCTACCCGTGGAAATTGTTCAATTAGTCGGAATTCGGTTCTTTAGCTCCATCTTTCAAAGCGCGGGCTTGAGATTCAGAAGCCATGGTAGACGCCATATCCATCAAATCAAGTCTACTAACTGTGGGATCGGTAAACACATTGACATCACCGGATGCAACAGACTCTGCATCGTCAAAGGCATCCGGCAGGGGTTTACGAGTAGAAATACCGTCCAAATCAACACCACCATTAAGATAATAAGACATAGGACGAGCGACTACAACCTTGTCTACAAAAGGATTGAATTCACAAGATGAAGTTGAATCCTCCGAAATACAAGGAGGGCAAGTAATTTTCTTTTTCTTATACATAATATTAAGCTTTAACTAACGACCAAGATACGGCATATAATTTGCAGAAAGAGAAGAAGTAACCCTAAGGTCAAAAGTACCATAATACGCAAAATTACCAGCCATCAAAGTCTGATCAACAAAAATATACTGCCAATCAAGAGGATTAATATAAGTTCCGGTATATTCTCCATCTTGATAAAAACCGGTACCATCATCCGGAAAATAAGCAGTAAAACGACGAGCCAAAACCCAATACTGATAGTTGCCATTTTGCGCAAAATCACCATGCAAACGGGAATAATCAGTACGAAGCCACGACCAAGCAACCTCCTCACCAACAGAAACCGTATTAGGGTCAACAACTATACCGGTACCATCTTCACCAAACCATGGGTTATTCTGCTGATCAAGACCAGTACGGTCAAAACCACGGGGCATCATCGAAAAACGATGCCGGGGAACCAACTGAAAACCGACACCATTCAATTCGGGGTTGAAATCATCACCAAAAGAAATGGATGACAAATCCGGGTGCAAACCTTGCGAATATGCAGGTTCGGGAACAAGCATAGTAATAAGCATAAAAGTGCCGGGTTCCTTAGCATAGTAATCAATACCAGAATGACCCGAAAAATCACAATACCTATCAACACAAGCAGCAAGCTGACCCAAATTCGCATCCTCACCGGAAGCCGAACCATTAGCCATAGCACGAACGTTCGACGGATTTATAGAGGCCTGCCAAACACCAAGGAAATCCGGTTTATTAATATAGGGCGCCGAAGATTTTGTACCCCAAAGAGTACGGAAAACGTCACCAACACGACCGCCGGAAATAAAAAGACGGTCCATCCAATTCTGAATCTTCGTCTTCAAACGAAGTTCCGGAACAGCAATGGAAAAACCCGTATCGGTATTTGAATCAAGAGCATTCATAACCTCTATCTCAGCAGTAGGAGAGGAACCTTGTTTGATAATGTTACCAAACAAGTCAGGAGAGTAGGGGACAGACAAAAGACCGCCGTAACCTTGAATACCAGCACAAGCCATAGCACGAAACGCATTAGAATTTGAACCGGAGCCTACAACACCTTTTAATAATTCACCACCAAGACCAGAACGAGTGGCATGACGTATATCATCAATCATACCTAAAAAATCATTAGGATTAAAAGAAGTAAAAACATCGGAAAAGAACGGACGATACAATGATTCCTGTTGACCATCCGGCCGGACTTTCTGCATCTCACCAACGCCACGGGTAAAATACATATAATCCTCTTGCATATTGGCAATATAATAATAATGCGAAAGAAAATAAGCAAAAAACGGAGCGGCGTTGAACTTAAAGGAAGCTGGATAAATTTCACCACGAACACCAGGAGATTGCACCGTAGTCTTTTTACCTAAATTAGGGCAAACAGCACCAGCGGCAATACCGAGCCAATCCCAAAGGCCACCACGACCGATATGGGTGGGCTGACCGGAAGAACCGGTAGCATTCAATTTATCAGAAACCCAAGATTCGTAGATTTTCTTTTGGTCCGCATTCAAATCCAAACCAAAAGTAAGACGACGAACAGGGCGGGAAACCTTAAATGCAGGGTCTTTGTAAGCGGGAAGATTATCACCAGCAAGGGCAAAATAAACCTTACCAAATTTCATATACTCATCGGGAGCAAAACGACGACCGTTAGACATCCAACCATAAATAGCAGAATCCGGTGTGAAAGTAGCAACAGTAATAAGCTTAAAGCCATTCATAAGAGGACCCAACATAGGCTGAGACTGTAAGAGCTCATCGATTCGACCACGAATACGTTCACCAACATTCAAATGGCGATGATGAACCGGGATAGCCAAACCGGGATGAATGGTACCATAAGCAGAGGAAGCGCGCCGATGTATGGCACGCGGAGTCTGATTCTTATAATCAGAGGGAATCCGATAATTTGACATTATTTAAATTCTTTATTTTTATTCATATATTTCTTAAATATATCAAAAGAAGAAACACGTTCAGCGTGGGGCAGGGGGAGCACGGGAGTAAGACCGGAAGCGATATTCTGATTCAAAGTGGAACGACGCATTTCATCACGTTCCAATTTGCTACTAAACTTCTGACCTTGCCAACTAAACTCAACAGAAGGATTGATAAGACGATCAACAACCATATTTTGCTTATCAACATCAGAAAATATCTTATTATAATAATACCTAGGCATAGCCTGCTGGAAACCATTCAAAACCATAAAAGGCTGGTAACGCTGATTTCCCAATTTATGTAGGGAGGACTCCTCAGTATTAAGATAATTAGAACCAATACCAAAAGAAGAGATAACACGAGGGCGCACCTTATTGCCGTTGATAGACTTTGTGACGTATTTAGTAATATACGAACATGTTTCTTCAGATACATACCCAACAAAAACAAAGCCATATTTCCAACGAGAGGCCAACAAGGGATGACAGCCGGGCACATCCGGACTATATCCATCTATCAAAGCCTGAGGAACATTGAAAAGAATGCCGTGATAATGAGGGCGACCGTGAAGAGTGCCAAACTCACAAACAAACCAATGCCGGATTTGTTTACCGTAATCTTTACGAAGACGATCCAAAAACAATCTAACAGCCTTATTCGTGTCTTTCGAAAACTTCTCCAAGTTATCGTCATCAAAGGTTAAAGTAACAAACAGACAAGTACCGGACGGATATTTACGAAGCTCGTACAAAAGACGTATGCGATATTGATTGTTATACGACTTCTGGCAAGAATGACAATAACCGCAAGGAACCTCTAAAATATAATCCGGAGGCCAAAAACAACCATAAAAGGTCCTAGCATAATCAACAATCTCGGCATTCGTCATGCCCACATAACGACGGTTTACGATCACCTTTGGTTGTTCACATGCCATTTCTGCGGAAGAGTTGTAAACCGGAAAAAAGGCTCTACAGGAACCTCTACAATAACGACATCATCAATAGCACGAGTATAAGCATAAGGAAAGGCAACATGAGAAACCCAGTCTTTCCAACGAATAAATTCGTCAAAATGATCGTACTGAATAACCAAAACAGGCGATTTGCCTGCTTTGGTTTTCCAAGTCACAGAATCGGACCAAGCTATTAACGCCTCAAGACCTCGCCACGAATTCGTAGCCATAAGACGCTCAAAAATATCCTTAGTTACCGTTATTCTCTCCGGGTGCATACGGTTCGGTAGTCTGCATGACGACTTCGATTTTCAAATCAGCACCGAAACGCACCTTAGCATCGTCAATCACAGCAGAAAGATGCTTAACATCCACAACCGAAAAATAGGGACGACCATTCACAACAATAATATACTCCTTCTGAATTTCCATAACAAATTACTTTTTCTTTATAGAGCCAACTTGCTCATATTTAATAATGGTAGTAGTAGTATCACCTTGCACAAAGCTGGAAACACTTTGAGCAACATAGTGAGAAGTGGAACAAGACGTAAGAAAAAACGCCGAAAGAGCGGCAACAATCGCACCTACAAGCGTCCAAAACTTCTTACTTGTCAGCAGATTCTTTAACTTTTCCATCTTTCAAAACGGACTCCAAACCAAGACCAATAATAAGATACTTAGCAGATTTGGCAGTACACTGAATTTCAGTGCCATTAGGAAGAACAATCACAACTTCGGGAGTTTCCATAATTTATTTTTGTTTTGAATTACATAATACAGTTTTAAAACCATCGATAACACTATCAAGAACAATACAAACAAGCTCATCACCGCGTTCACGAAGATATTCATTAACGGCAACAAGCTTTGAAAGATTAACCATCAAAACAAATTTTTCGTCTAACATAATATTATTATAAATTCCATTTCAAAAAGTGCTTACGCACAACGTATCAAGCGGCTATGCTCTCCTAGAATTTAACATAATGGTAATATTACACCAAACATTGCGCCAAGGAGGTTGATTCCTCCCTGTGACTTTGTTGTCGGGATTGAATAATATTCCGGATGAAATGAACCGGATTTGCATTGCCGAAGACGGTGAGATTCGCGGGAAAATGGCTATCTTTGTTATACCGGGCCGATTTCGGAACCGATTCTCAGATCACGGAACAGATTCGGTCCGCACCGCAACGATCGAATAGCATATTATGAAGAAGATAACGAATCCTTGGCGCGGCATGGACGGTTACCATTGCTACGGCTGCGATCCGAACAGTCCGCAGGGACTGCGGATGGAATTTTACGAAAACGGCGATGAAATCGTGAGCGTCTGGCATCCTCGTCCCGAATACCAAGGTTGGGTGAATACGCTGCACGGAGGCATTCAGGCAACGCTGGCCGACGAGATCAGCAGCTGGGTCGTATTCCGGAAGTTTCAGACGAGCGGCGTTACTTCGAAGATGGAGGTCCGCTATCACAAGCCGATTCACACGACTGATGACCATATCGTTTTGCGGGCTTCCGTGCGTCGGCAGCGTCGCAACATCGTTGAGATCGAAGTCCGCATCTATGACCGGCACGAAGTGTTGTGCACGGAGGCCGTATGCGTTTATTTCCTGTTTCCCCCGGACAAGGCGCGTTCGGAATTCCATTTTTGCGATTGCGGCGTCGAAGCGGCCGAAGAAAATCCGTTGAATAAATAAGGCGGCAAGTTGATGTTTGCGCCAATGTGCAAGTTAAGGCGGCCAAATTGGATATTTGCGCCAATGTGTAAACTAAGAAGGCAGGTTTAAAAAACTTGCCTTGCTAATTTGTTGCCGGTGGTCGAGATTGCTGGGATTGTCCGTGGTTTTGCCGTAACCCTTTGTCCGGTTCCGTTTCCTTGGAATATTACCCGGCTTTTTTGCGCTCTGAGAATCGAGTATTCCGTTCCGCAGCCCGCACGAATTTTTTTAACGCTTTGTCGTCGGCGTAAAACTTTCGAAGGTCTGATCGTCATACAGTACGACGATCCGTTTGACGTTGGCGGTAAACAATGCTGCCGGGAGTCGTTGTTGCGGTGCCGGATCGCCGGTTGCGTTTTCCGCCGTTTCCGGCTGCCGTTTTTCTTCAAGCGGATGCCGACCGGAGGCAAGGCCGAAAAGGTCGCCGCCGGGCGACGCGGGCTGGCTCATCGGCTGCGGAGCTGACGATTGGGCCGGCGGCTCGTCGCGGTACATCTTATCCGAGTCGAGCAGCAGCCAATCCGGGTTGATCCGGGGAAACCTCCGGAGAATCTTTTGCAGCAGATCGAAGCCCGGTTTGTTTCGTCCGGCGAGAATATGGGAGATTCCGGCGGGATTGATTCCCAGCAGCTCGGCGAGCTGGCTTGGCTTCAATCCTTCATTTTTCATCAAATCGAGCAATTTTTCCCTCATCAACAGAATTTTTTACAAATATAAATATTTGTTTTTTGTAAAACAAGTAATTTTTGCATTTGTAAAATGTTAATAAGTGTTGAAAAAGTTTACAAGTGTAACGAAGGGAATATTGTTAAATCTACCTCCGGTGGTTGATATCATGTATTAGTTGATATATTTTACTTTAAATAGCTGGATATTAGTAAGTCTATGCTGTATGATGTCCATGTGTATGCAATACTCCCCTATTCCCGACAGGCTATATTTGCATATATCAATTAGAGTTGTATATAATTATTGTAATTCATTGGTTATAATTGAATTAATCTCCAATGTTTAACCATTTGACACCTCCTCGATTATGCGTGGAACGCTATTTAGAGCCAGTCTGCCTATTATTTACAAATGGATATATTAACACATGTATCGACGCTTGTGTATTTACAAGTGTAATTACAAATGGAAATACTTCCTCCATTGTGTATTTACAAGTGTAAATTCACCACCCTATTTTAGGAAAATTTTGATTTTTTTAACGGATTTCCGACGGATAATCGCCTGAATTATTAGCTTTCGTTGATTGGCGATATATTATGTTAAATAAACAATAGGCGGATAGTGTTAATAACCCAATACCCGCCTATTTTTCAGTTGTTTATATAATTGTAAACAGCTGCCTATTTCGAAAGTTTTGTTGCGATTTCTTCGAACTCTTCCGGAGTCAATTTGAGCTTTTCCCGGTGAAAATCCACGTCGTTTTCGCTCTTAATGGGGATCAGATGGATGTGCGCATGCGGCACTTCAAGCCCTAAAACCACCACTGCGACTCTGGAACACGCTATTTCCTGCTTGATTTTACCTGCGACTTTTTTGGCGAACAGCATCATGCCTGCCAATGTCTGATCGTCGAGGTCGAAAATGTAGTCTATTTCCTTTTTCGGTACGACCAGCGTGTGCCCTTTCGTCAGCGGATTGATATCCAGAAAGGCGTAATAGTTTTCGTCTTCGGCGACCTTATAGGAAGGTATTTCGCCTGCGATAATGCGTGAAAAAATGGATGCCATATATTTATCTTTTAAAGTTTCTTAGTTTAGTCCCGTGAGGATCTTTCACGAGGATGCGCCGTAAGCCGTGACGCTTGGGATCGACAAGATCACCGTGGTCCAACCCGATCGACAGAAGGTTTACATGGCCCTGCGTTCATATATACCCCGAAAAAGCATTGGCGCTATACCCTCCTGCTTAATTCGCCGTGTTTGTCGCTCCTCGTTGTTTATAGCCCCCCCCCACAAAATAGGCCGTCGGACTTTCGATACGTTTCGCAAAAAAGTGCCGACAGAGCGTTTCCCATTATTTTTCAGTATGTCCTTGCAAATGGTGCTGTCAGAGCTTTTTGTCGCTTTTTTGGGCGTCCCTGCGAAATAGCGCTGCCGGAACTTCCCGTTGTTGTTCGGAGCCTCCGCTATCTGCCTGCTGTCACTGTGCGGAAATCGCCGTCTTTCGGCAGGCTGCTCTTCAAAGCCTTATTCTTCGTTGAATTTGGGCTTGAGTATCTCCGAGTAGATAACTGCCTTGCGCAGGTCGAAATCCTCCGTAATTTCCGCTACAGCCTCCGCTGTCGTATGCTTGTCCCCTGCTGCGTGTTCTTCGTGCAGGATTTCTTCGAGGGGATGCCGTCCGTCCGGAGCGTTTTTGCGTCCGGCGTGCCGCCCGGAGCTTTTGAAATCGGCCGTTTTGCGGGCGACTTCACCGAATCCGGGCGTCGGTGCGGGCTGCTGCATTGCGGGGCGCAGTCGGTCGGTTTCCGCTCCGGATACGGTCTCCTGACTGTCCGGGTGCCGCATTTCATCCGCAGATTGCGTGTCCCACGAGGGCCAAGCTTCGTGCTGAGTGTGCTTTTGGGTCTCGTGAGCCTGTTTTTTCGCCTTTTTGCGAGCCTGCGAGGTCGCGTTGAACAACATGGCTGCAAAAATCGCCACGACCCATATTACGGTTGAATAGTCTTCCATATCAGCTTAAAGTTCGTTTGACACTCTCGATCCCTTTTATCTTACGCAGTTTCGTCATCACGTCCTGCAGGCCCTCGGCGTCCTTGACATAGAGACTGATGCTGCCTTCGAAGATGCCGTCGTGGCTGTGGATGCCGACTTCGCGGATGTTGATGCTGAAATCGGCGCTCACGACTTTCGCCAGATCCAGCAGAATTCCCATACGGTCGATGCCGCGCAGTTCGATGGTGACCAAATACGACATCGCCTTGTGTTGCGACCATTTGATCTCCTCCTTGACGATATTCCGGCCGAACTGGGTCGCAAGACGGTTCAATTCGTCGCACGTGGCTTTGTGGACGATGATGTTGCCGGTTTTCGGATCGCGGTAACCCACGACCTTGTCTCCCGGAATCGGTTTGCAGCATTCCGCTATCTCGAACTGGGGCGTTTCCGGCTGTTCTTTGGCCGGGTGCGCTGCATTCGGCGCCGTTTCGCCCGCGTCGTTGATAGCCGCCGGGTCGTCGCCCTCCTCGTCCTCCTTTTTGTTGATGAAAAGGGTCCAGAACTTGAGTATCTTGCTTTTGGAGTTTACTTTCAGGACTTTGTCGAGGTCCTTCAGGTCGATGATGCCGGCTCCGATCTTGCTGTACAGCTCCTCCTTGTTGTTGCTTTCGTATATCGGGACGATCTTGCGCAGGACACGGCCGCTGAGCTTGATATTCAGCGATTTCATCTTCTCGTCGAGCATTTGCATACCCCGCTCGATGTTGTTCTGGCGTTCGCGCTTCAGGAAGCTTTTGATCGACTGCTTGGCCTTGGCCGTGGTCGCTATTTCGAGCCATTCGGGCTTGGGGCGGGCATTGTCGGCCGTGATGATCTCGATCTGGTCGCCGCTGTTGATCTGCGTGGTGATCGGTTCGAGTTTGTGGTTGATCTTGGCGCTGATGGCGCTGTTGCCGATCTTCGAGTGGATGTCGTATGCGAAGTCGAGCGCCGTAGCGCCGAACGGCATTTTTCGGGCCTCGCCTTTTGGTGTAAACACCACTATTTCCGAGGTATACAGCGATAACTTGAAGTTATCCAAGAAGTCAACTGCGTTTTCCGTCGGGCTGTTCAGCGCCGCGCGGATCTGCTTCAGCCATTTGTCGAACTCGTCTTCGTCCTGCGAAATCGTGGCGTGCTTGTATTTCCAGTGGGCGGCGAATCCCCTTTCGGCGATATCCTCCATCCGCTGGGTGCGTATCTGCACTTCGACCCATACCCCGTCGGGACCCATCACGGTCGAATGCAGCGCCTCGTAACCGTTGGCCTTGGGCATCGAAATCCAGTCCCGCAGGCGGTCCGGCTTGGGGGTGTAAATGTCGGTGATCGTCGAGTAAACCTGCCAGCACTGCGTTTTCTCCGAAGGGAACGGCAGCGGTTTGAAGACGATGCGGATGGCGAACAGGTCGTAAATCTCCTCGAACGGAATCTGCTTGCGCTGCATTTTGCTCCAGATCGAGTAGATGCTCTTCACGCGGCCCGAAATCTCGTAATTGATGTTGTCGCGGTTGAGCGCGGCGATGATCGGGGCGTTGAATTTGTCGATGAACTCCCGGCGCGACGCCTCCGTTTCGTTGAGTTTCTGCGTGATTTCGGCGTATTGCTGCGGGAAGCGGTACTTCATGCAGAGGTCCTCCAGCTCGCTTTTGATCGAGTAGAGTCCCAGCCGGTAGGCCAGCGGAGCGAAGAGGTAGATGGTTTCGCCCGTAATCTTGATCTGCTTGTTCATCGGCATCGCCCCCAGCGTGCGCATGTTGTGCAGGCGGTCGGCGATCTTGATGAGGATGACCCGCACGTCGTCCGAGAGGGTCAGCAGTACCTTGCGGAAATATTCGGCCTGCTCCGAGGTGTCGGCGTTGAAGACTCCCGACATTTTGGTCAGCCCGTCCACCATCGAGGCTATCTTGGGACCGAAGATGCGTTCCATGTCCTCCACGGAGTACTCCGTATCCTCCACCACGTCGTGCAGCAGAGCCGCAACGACCGATTTCACGCCCAGCCCGATCTCCTCGATGACGATCTTGGCTACTGCAATAGGATGCAGGAGGTATGGCTCGCCGGAGCGGCGCCTTACCCCCTGATGTGCCTCCTTGGCAAGGAAAAATGCTCTTTTGATGAAGTTCCAGTCCTCGTCGTTCTTGCAGATCTTCGTACACGAGAGGAGCAGGTCGTCCCACTTTTCCTTGATTATTACTTCATCCTCGGCAGTATAATCCATAAATACCTATTTTTCTTTGGGCGCCTTCATGGCTTCGCGCACCTTGCCTTCGATCTCGTTGCGGAGCTCCTCGTCGTTTTTGAGCAGTTCCTTGACGGCGTCGCGGCCCTGACCGATCTTGCGGTCGCCGTACGAGAACCACGATCCGGCCTTCTTGACAACGCCGTAATCGACGCCCAGATCGACGATCTCGCCGATTTTCGAAATGCCCTCGCCGAACATGATGTCGAATTCCGCGCGTTTGAACGGAGGCGCCACCTTGTTTTTCACGACTTTGACCTTCGTGCGGGTTCCGAGCTGCTCCTCGCCGTCCTTGATGACCGACATGCGGCGGATGTCGATGCGCACGCTGGCGTAGAACTTCAGGGCGTTGCCGCCCGTGGTGGTTTCGGGGTTGCCGTAGACCACGCCGATCTTGTCGCGCAGCTGGTTGATGAAGATGCAGACCGTCTTGGTCTTGGAGATGCTCGACGTCAGCTTGCGCAGCGCCTGCGACATCAGGCGGGCCTGCAGGCCCATCTTCGAGTCGCCCATCTCGCCTTCGATCTCGGCCTTGGGGGTCAGCGCCGCCACCGAGTCGATGACGATGATGTCGATGGCGCTCGAACGGATCAGCGAGTCGGCGATCTCCAATGCCTGCTCGCCGTTGTCGGGCTGCGAGATCAGCAGGTTGTCCACGTCCACGCCCAATTTCTGGGCGTAGAAACTGTCGAAAGCATGCTCCGCGTCGATGAACGCCGCGATGCCGCCCGCCTTCTGCGCTTCGGCGATGGCGTGGATGGCCAGCGTCGTCTTGCCCGACGATTCGGGACCGTAGATCTCCACGACGCGGCCTTTGGGATATCCGCCCACTCCGAGGGCTATGTCGAGCGTGATCGAACCCGTCGGAATCACCGGTACGTCGCTGACTTCCTGCGAGTTCATACGCATGATCGACCCTTTGCCGAAGTCTTTTTCTATTTTTTCCATCACTGCGTTGAGCACTTTGAGCTTATCCGCATTTACCTGTACTTTTTCTGCCATTGTCTTTGTCTGTTATTTTTTCTTTTTTTTATCTTTTCTGCTGCCTCATTCTGTCGAGGGCTTTTAGGTTGTCGGGCCGCTTGTCGGCTCGCGAGTCGCGCGGCAGCGGGAACCGCAGGGTCCGGGCGTCCAGCGCACGGTCGGGATACGGACTCCAGTTGTCGGCCGAGGTGTTGCCGACACTCATCCGCCACAGGCCGACTTCCTTGCTCAGGTCGCGTTTGGGAACCATCGGCACGGCGGTGGTCGCGGCTTTCTCCGCGCGGGTCTGAATTGCCTGCCGCAGCTTCCGCCGGGCGCGCAGGAGCGGGTTTGCCTCTTCGCGCAGCCATTGGAGACTGAGCGGTTCCAATTCTTTGAACAACAGTGTCCGGGCGGCGGCGCGGGCCTTGAACGACAACTCGTCCGGAGTGTCGTACAGGGGGCCGGCCGGATATTCCTGAGCATACGGCTGCAAGGTGCCGGAAAGACAGCCTGCGACGAGTAATATGCTCCCCAACCGCTTCATCGCCCTATTTGTATGCGTCCAGAATCTGCTGATAGTGGTTCTTGGTGTCTACCTTCGTGAAAACCTGTTCGATGCGTCCTTCGGCGTCGATGACGAACGTCGTGCGCAGTACGCCCATGTACTTGCGGCCGTACATCGATTTTTCGGCCCACACGCCGTACGCTTCGCATACGCTGTGGTCGGTGTCGGCCAGCAGCGTGAAATTCAGGTCGTGCTTCGCGCAGAAATTCCGGTGCGACTTCTCGCTGTCGGGGCTTACGCCGACGATCCGGAATCCCCTCCTCGTCAGTTCCGCCTTGCCGTCGCGCAGGCTCTGCGCTTCGAGCGTGCAGCCCGACGTATTGTCCTTGGGGTAGAAATAAAGTATCGTGCGCTGTCCTTTCAGGTCGGCAAGCGTCAGTGTCTCACCGTCTTGGGTCGTGGACTTGAAATCGGGGGCCATATCCCCCGCCTGAAGCTGTGTCATGTGTTTTCGAAAAAAGGGTTTATTTTTTCAAAGATAGAAATTTTTCACGGATTTTCCATATTTCCGCGCCGACTTTTTGCGCGCTAATCCCACATGTAAGTCACCTCTATCTGCTCGTTGAATTCCTCCTGCGTGGTGTTGAGTCTCTTGAGGCAGGCCGGGCACCGGATGGCCGTTTCGGTCTCGACGTATTCGCCGCAACCCACGCACATCGGCAGGACGCCGTAACCCGGCTGCATGTAGTGCTCGAACTGCGCTCCGCAGTGGCGGCACCTGATTTTGTAAGCTGTTCCCATAATCGTTTTTCTTTTAGGTTCACGTTGCAAAGGAACGGCCTTTGTGTGACAGGTTGTGACACGAAATAAAAAACGTGCGTTTTTTATTCAAAACACACGTTTTTCGTTCTGTTTTCCGCCGGTCAATGCGCGTGCTCGGCTTCCATGGACTCCTGCTGGGTCTTGTGTATCGTGCCGTGAGGATGCTCCGCGGGAGCGTAGATCGAATAGATCTTCAGCGTTTTGTCGCCCTTGTTGACGATGTTGTGCCATTTGCCGGCCGGGACGAAGATCGCATAGTCGTCCTTGACCTCTTTCACGAAGTCGAGTTTGTCCGCGCTGTCGCCCATCATCACCTGCGCCGTACCCTCTTCCACGCGCAGGAACTGGTCGATGCCGTTGTGCAGCTCCAGCCCGACGTCGCCGCCGACGGGAATCGCCATGACGGTGACCTGCAGGTTGCCGCCCGTCCAGAGTACGGTGCGGAAATTCTCGTTGGCAAGCGTGTAGCTTTCGATGTCGAGCACGGTCGGTTCGGCTCCGTAGTCCTTGAATACGATCGTTTCCGCGGTTGTCAGTTGCTTCCCCGCCGTTTCCGCCGCCGGCGTCTGCCGGCAGCAGGAGCCTGCGGCAAGTGCCATACACAATGCTCCCGTCAATATACTGCCTGTTTTCATAGGTGTTGGTATTTTAGTATTCGTGCAAGAGCAAATGTAGCGAAAAAACGCGGCTCAGGAAATATTCGCTCTGATATAATTGTGTATATATGTGGTAAGTTCGGGCGAATCGACGATGCGGATGTCGTCCAGCAGCCCTACCACGAAGCGGCCTACCCCGGCGAATCCCGCCACTTCGGTGTCCAGCAGCCAGCGTCCCCTGCCCAGCGGCCGGACGTCGCGCTCGGCCAGCGGGTACTCCTCGCAGAGCAGGTTGTAGGCCAGCAGTCCCAGCTCCAGCCGTACGCGGCGGCGTGCGCCGCCGTGCATGCGGAAGGCGTCGATGAAACCTTCGCAGTGTTCCGGTTCGTGTTCCCACGGGGCTTCGGTCAGCTCGGCGGAGCCGATGCGCGAGGTTTTGAAGAGCTTGCAGGCATGCGCTTCGGGATCGTAGCACCACACCTGCACGTAATTGGTCGTAAAGGCGAACGGCTCTACCCTGCGGTCGCGGACTTCGCCGCCGTGCGCCGACTGGTAGCCGTGCAGGATCACCTGCCGATGCTCGTCGATGGCTTCGATGAGCGTGCGGATATTCGGAGAGTTCTTGCCCCGTACGACCGTGTCCGCCAGCGTTTTATTGTCGTATACCGAGTAGAGTTTGCGCTTGAGGTTCTGTTTGAGCATGTTCGTGTCGTCAATGTTCTCGATGGCGCTTTTGAGTATCACCGCCTCCTCCTCGGTGAAGTGGACGAGCTGAGAGATGTCGCGGAAATGGGGCGATTCCTTGTCGAGACGGATGCAGTTGCCGCTCTTCTTGATGACGAATCCCGCTTCGCGGAAGGTGTCGATGTAGCGGTAAACCGTCCGGCGCGACATCTGCAGCCGCTCGGCCAGTTGGTCGATGTTGTATGTGGTGTTTGCCGTCAGCAGTTTCATCAGCCGCAGCAGGCGTTCGAGTTTGGATTGGTCCATGATGAGTTATCGTCCGTATTTTTCGAGGTATTCGCAAAGCGTTGCGTATAATTCGTCCCGCCTGCAATGGATGGAGGAGGGTGAAATGTTGATCGCCGAACCCGTGAGCCGTTCGTCGAGCCTTCTCAGCCATAGGCGAAGCCTGTTGTGGCTCTGCACGGCCGGCTTTTGCGGTTCGGAGGTGATGACTGCGATAAAGGGTTGTCCGTTGATGTCTGCTTCACGGAAGGATCGGATTTCGTTCCATTTCAGCGCGTACTCTCTGCCGTTCGGTTGGCGGACCGTGAGTTTTTCGGGTGTGAGTGTCAGCGCTTCGCTGTTGCGTGCCAACCGTCGGAGGACGAGCAGTCCGGCAGCGAAACAACCTCCGAAAAAGAGTATGCCGGCATAGCCTACGATCCTTACGGGCAGGTTGCCGGGATGCAGGCGGATGAGCAGCAAGCCGGCCGCTCCGAATGCAGGGGCGCCTATAAGTATCAGGGCCGCCGTCCGGAGCATTTTGAAGTGATAGACTTTTCTCATGCCGCAAAGATATAAAAAAGCCGTGACATATCCTGTCACGGCCCTCTGTTTGGGTGTTACGGTATGTGCTGCACTATTGTGCGAGTACTTTCTTTTCGATCTCTTCGACTTGGCGGCGGAATGCCTTGTCGGTTTCGATGAGGTTCGACACGGCTTTGCACGAGTGGAGCACCGTAGCGTGGTTGCGCCCTCCGATGGCCGAACCGATGGTCGTGAGCGGTGCTTTGGTGTGCTGCTTGGAGAGGTACATGGCGATCTGCCGCGCCTGCGCGATCTCACGCGTGCGCTCCGTCGAGTTGAAGCGTTCGAAATCGAGGTTCAGGTACTCGCATACGACCTTGATGATGTGGTCGATGGTGATCTCCTTCTGGTAGAGCTGCACGTATACCTTCAGTATCTCCTTTGCCAGCGACGTGGTGATCTTGCGGCCGAGGAACGAGGCGTTGGCGACCAGCGACGAGAGCGCGCCTTCGATTTCGCGCACGTTGGCCGAGATGTTGTCGGCCAGATAGGCCACCACGTCGTCCGAAATCTGGGCGCCGAGTTTCTGGGCCTTTACGCGGATGATTTTGAGTTTCGTTTCGTGGTCCGGCGTATTGAGCTGGGCCGAGAGTCCCCATTTGAAACGCGTCAGCAGCCGCTGTTCGATGTCCTTCAGCTCCACGGGCGGCTTGTCCGAAGTGAGGATCAGCTGCTTGCCCGCCAGCTGGAGATGGTTGAAGATGTTGAAGAACGCGTTCTGCGTACCCGTCTTGCCCGTCAGCTCCTGAATGTCGTCGATGATCAGCACGTCGATCATCTGGTAGAAGTGGATGAAATCGGGGATTTCGCCGTTCTTGTAGGCCGTCTGGAACTGCGCCTGAAACTTGTTCATCGAGACGTACAGCACCTGCAGTTCGGGATGGCGCTGCCGCACCTCGTGGCCGATGGCCTGCACGATGTGGGTTTTGCCCAATCCTGAGTTCCCGTATATATATAAGGGGTTGAAGGGGTTGTTGCCCGGATTCACGGCCACGGACATGCCCGCCGAGCGCGCCAGCCGGTTACATTCGCCTTCGATAAAGGTCGCGAACGTCAGACCCGGATTGAGCTGCGGGTCGATAATTATCTTCTTGAGTCCCGGAATTACGAAGGGATTCTTTATATTTGCGGTATTGGTCTGCGTGTTGAAACGCGAGATGGCCGTGGTGTCGGCGTCGGCGGTGACGGGTACGGCCTGAGCGGCCGAACGGGGCACGGCGTAGTGCAGCCGGGTCTGCTGGCCGTAGAGCTGCGAGATGATCGGGCGCAGGAACGGAATGTAGTTCTTCTCGATCTGGTGGACGTAGCTCTCGTTGGGAACGCGCAGGCGAAGGTTCGTGCCGTCGAATTCGAGCGGTACGATCGGCTGGAACCATTTCACGAACTCCTCTTCGGAGGTCTGGGCCTTGATTCGGTCAAGGCAGTTCTGCCACATATCGCTATATGTTTGCGCGTTGTTTAACATGATAAGGGTTGCACTGTTTTTGATGTGACAAAGTTGTGAATAATTTTGCAAAAAGATTTCCGAATTTATGTTGCAATTTCACTTTTTTTATATATAGAAAAACAACGGTTTCCGGACACTCAATTTTAACTCCCTGATATTGAATAATAGAAATATAATTTGTATATTTGCATATAAATTTTTTAAATTAATATACATTTAAATTATAAGTAAAACTAATAATCTTATGGCTAACGAATTAGAACAATCGGTGCTGAAAAAGGCGCAGGCATGGCTTGACGGCCACTATGACGAAGCTACCAAGAAGCAGGTTAAATACCTGATGGACAACGATATGAAAGAACTTGTCGAGAGCTTTTACAAAGACCTCGAATTCGGTACGGGCGGCCTGCGCGGCATCATGGGCGTGGGTTCCAACCGCATGAACGTCTACACGGTAGGCGCTGCCACACAAGGGCTTGCCAACTACCTGCGCAAGAACTTCGCGGGCGAGCAGATCCGGGTCGCCGTGGGCCATGACAGCCGCAATAATTCGCGTATGTTCGCCGAGCGCGTCGCCGACATTTTCGCCTCGAACGGATTCACCGTTTTTCTGTTCGACGCACTGCGTCCGACGCCCGAACTGAGCTTCGCCATCCGCGAGCTGAAATGCCATTCGGGCGTGGTCGTTACCGCTTCGCACAACCCCAAGGAGTACAACGGCTACAAGGCTTATTGGACCGACGGCGCGCAGGTGACCGAGCCGCACGACAAGAACATCATCGCCGAGGTCGCCAAGATTACCGACGTGAACATGATCCAGCTGGGCAAGAACCCGCAGAACATCACGATCCTCGACGAGAAGTTCGACGAAATCTATTTAAATAAGGTGCATGAGCTGTCGCTGTCGCCCGAAAGCGTCAAAAAGCACCACGATATGAAGATCATCTACACCCCGCTGCACGGTTCGGGCGTGCGTCTGGTGCCGGAGTCGCTCAAGAAGTTCGGCTTCACGAACGTGAAGCTCGTGCCGGAGCAGGCCGTTATCGACGGCAACTTCCCCACCGTCGAGTCGCCGAATCCCGAAGAGCGCAAGACCATGTCGATGGCCATCGACCTTGCGGCCAAGGAGGGCGCCGATCTGGTGCTGGCCACGGACCCCGATTCGGACCGCATCGGCGTTGCGCTGCGCAACAAGAAGGGCGAATACGTGCTGCTGAACGGTAATCAGACCCTCGTGCTGCTGCTGAGCTACCAGCTGACTCGCTGGGCCGAGCGCGGCAAGCTGGACGGCAACCAGTATGTCGTGAAGACCATCGTGACCTCGCAGATGGCGAACGCCGTGGCCGACTACTTCAAAGTGAAGTGTTACGACTGCCTGACGGGCTTCAAGTATATCGCCAAGATTATCCGCGAGAACGAGGGCAAGGCCAAATACATCGGCGGCGGCGAGGAGAGCTTCGGCTATCTGGCCGGCGATTACGTACGCGACAAGGACGCCGTGTCGGCCTGCTCGCTGGCGGCCGAGGCGGCGGCTTGGGCCATGGATACGATGGGCCTGACGCTCTACGAGTGGCTGCAGGAGCTTTATGTGAAGTACGGCTTCTTCCGCGAGGGCCTCGTGTCGGTCGTACGCAAGGGCAAGGAGGGCGCCGAGCTGATTCAGAAGATGATGGTCGAATTCCGGGAAAACCCGCCCAAGACCATCGTGGGATCGCCCGTGGTGAAGATCAACGACTTCCTGTCGCTCGAAACGACCGACGTGAAGAGCGGTGCGAAGAGCCCTATCGAGCAGGATAAGAGCAATGTGCTTCAGTGGTTCACCGAGGACGGTTCGATCGTCTCGGTGCGTCCTTCGGGAACGGAGCCCAAGATTAAGTTCTACTTCGGAGTAAAGGCTCCGCTCGAATCGGTCGCCGATTTCGAGCGGGTGCAGGCGGAACTCGACGCCAAGATCGAAGCCATCAAGAAAGACCTCAAACTGGAGTAGCCGCGGCTGCCCAGTCCGACAAAAGCGCCCCGGTCCTCAGGCCGGGGCGCTTTTTGTCATATTACCCCGGTTGGAATTTGCACTTCTAAAAATTTAGTATTACTTTTACTAAAATTTTAGTAGCTTTTGAAATGAAAAATATGTTTATCCGTACGGCGGCTTTGGTTGCGGCATGTATATATATGGGGAGTGCGGCGGCGCAGGAACCCCGCAGGCCTGAAGCGCAGCTGCGCTTCGACGAGGCGCGGCAGGAAGCGATCGCCGATCTGCCCTCCCCCGCTTTTGCGGCCGATTCCTTGGCCGCCGCGCGTCCGTTCGCCTATAAACTCAACCGGCGGCGTACGACCGAAGCTGCGGCATACGATGCGGTGACATTGTGGAACGTGCGTAAGGTGAAGGCTAAAAACCGCCGGATGCGCTTGTCGGACACTACCCGGCGCGAGAAAGTGCGTTTGCTGAAATTCTTTACCGAGCGCAACCGGAAAAAAGGCGTGCGTCCGCACCTGCTGGGCAACGTTGCGGGATATACGTGGGCCGACGACGTATACGACGAACCCGGACACAAGTGGCGCAGCGCCCCAAAGCATATCGCCGCCTACACGCTGCGCGACGAATACGATTCGGTGCGCAGGGCCGGAGGCGAGCTCTCCCTATTCAAGGTTCCCAAGGAACTTTGGCGTACGTTGCCGCCCGACGCCGTTTATCTGCTCGACGGGGAGCGGGTTCCGGGCAGTAGCTTCCAGTTTATCGACGGGCTGATCCTGCGCACGCTCGAAATATACACCGACTCTGCGACGATGGCGCGCTACGGCGCCGGCCGGGGCGTCGTTATCGGGGACATCTATCCCGACCGGGTGCCGCTCGTGGTTTTCAACGGTGCTTTTTCCTCGATCGAATCGTGGCTGAAGATGTGCCGGGCCGATGCCTTCTCGGTGTCGGCGGACGTGCCGATGCACTATTTCTACATGCTTCCCGTCGAAGCCGTGCAGACCTATGGCGTGCGGGGGAAATACGGTGCGATCTGCATCGACATCGTGGAGTGATTTCGGCCCGAAGGATTGCCGACGACGAAGAGTTGCTGGCCCCCGCGCGAAAGCTCGCACCAAACGCGCTGTACCGTGCCGGGCACGTTCCACGGCAATAGCGGAGCGGGCCTGTCGGGAAGTTTAATCCGAGTCGCCGCTCCGCTTGTGTGAGAATGCGCTCCGTCAGAGTTTCGGATTGCTGCGGTGCCGCTCTTTGTCGCGCGAGGTTTTTTTGGCGAAGTTGGCTTCCATGGCCGCCGTGAGGTCCACGCCCGTCTGGTTGGCCAGACACGTCAGCACCCATAATACGTCGGCCATCTCGTCCGCGAGATTGCATTTCTCCCCCTCCTTGAACGACTGGTCGCCGTATTTGCGGGCCATGATGCGGGCCAGCTCCCCTACTTCTTCGGTGAGCACGGCCATGTTGGTCAGTTCGCTGAAATAGCGCACTCCGTACTCTTTGATCCACGCATCGACCCGTCGCTGTAATTCGCTTAGTTCCATTTGTCCGTTGATTTTTCCGAAAGGTACGAAAAAATCCCGCTTTCTCCGTGTCGGGGAAAGCAGGAAAAAGTCATTTTACAATATCCTAATCGGTTGTTTCCGGCTTATTTTATCCGAATCAGGTTCAGGCCGTCCCGCAGCGGTACGATTACGTTTTCGACGCGCGGATCTTCCCGGACCATGCGGTTGAACTCCATCACCGCCTGCGTGTGGCGGTCGTTGTGGGCGATCGGCTGCACGACTTTTCCCGACCAGAGGATGTTGTCGGCGATCAGCACCGAGTCGCTGCGCACCAGCGGACAGCCGCCGTCGTCGCCCATCAGCATCCGGTAGTAGTCCGGGTATTCGCGCTTGTCGCCGTCGATGAATACGAGGTCGAACACACCGCCCAGTCCGGGAGCTATATCCAGCGCCGAACCGATGTGGAGCCGGATGCGGGAGCCGTGCGCGCTGCGGTCGAAGAACGATTGCGCCAGCTCTTCCAGTTCGTCTTCAACCTCGACGGTATGCAGTTCGGCCTCCCCTTCCAGCCCTGCGGCCATGCAGAGGGCCGAGTAACCCGTGAAAGTCCCGATTTCGAGCACCCGCCGCGGGCGTAGCATCCGCACGAGCATTTCCAGCAGGCGGCCCTGAATATGGCCCGACAGCATGCGGGGCTGTATGACCCGCAGGTTGGTCTCGCGGTCCAGTTCGTGCAGCAACTCCTCTTCGGGCGAGGTGTGGTCGCGGATATATTGTTCGAGCGCGTCCATTACTGCCTGCAGAATCCGTATTTGTTGAACTTGTACGATGCCTCGATCCGGTCGGGCGTGTCGGCCTTGAGCGCGAGCAGGCATTCGCGGGTGAATTCGAGATACCCCGTGCCGTTTGCCGTCACGACGTTGCCGTCGCGCACGGCCTGCCGCTCCTCGTAGAGCGCGTCGCCCGTGTAGTTCGCCCCGCCCCACTGTTTCAGCATTTCGACCGTGTTGCCCGTATGCCGTACGCTGTTCAGCAGGCCGTTCGCGGCCATGAACGAAACTGCGTTGCAGATGGCGCCGACGAGAATCCCGCGCTTCAGCGCTTCGCCTGCGAGCGGCGCGATCCGCCGGGCGGCGGCCGACTCCCACTGCATGCCGCCGACCAGAATCAGCCCGGCGCAACTTTCCGGTAGCGTCGAAGCGTCGTAATCGGGCGTTACGCGCAATCCGCCGATCGACCGGACGGACTCTCCGTCGGGAGACATGTATTTTGCGGCGTACGAACCCGGACGGCCCGGCATGACGCCCGAACAAAGGGCCGGGGCGAGGAACGCCGCCTCCCAGTCTGCAAATTCGTCGAGCAGGACGAATACGATCTCTTTTTCCATAACCTTATTTATAAATCAGTCTCGACATGCCGGAGAATACCTCTTCGGCGACTTCGGTCAGCTGCACGGCGGTCAGCGAACGCACCTTGGCGTAGACCTGTTCCATCGTGTCCACGTCGTCGTGCGTCAGGAAACTTTTTCCGGCGCCGAGCATGTAGCCCTCGTTGCTCTCGCTCGAAATGGCGAGCTGGGCGATGAACTGTTTTTTCGCCATCGACAGTTGGCGGCCCGTCAGCGGCGCGGTGCGCAGTTTGCGCAGCTCCCCTTCGATCAGGTCGATGCACTGCGCCGTGTTGCCGTTTTCCGAACTGAAGTAGATCGCTACGATCCCCGTGTCGCTGTAGGGCGTGTAGCTGGCTTCGATGTTGTACGACAGTCCGTTTTTCTCGCGCACCACGACGTTCAGCAGCGAATTGGCGCACGGTCCGCCCAGAATATTGGTCACGAGGGCCAGCGGCAGGCGTTTCTCTTCGCCGATGCCGTACGCGCGGCCGCCGATGATGCAGTGTGTCTGGTGGGTATGCTTCACCACGGTCTTCTCGAACGGCGGCCGGGGTGCGGTCGCGGCCCGGACGAATCCGCGCGTCGTAGCTGCCTGCTGCGCGAAATAGCGCGCCGCGACGGTCTCGGCCGTCTTGGCCGAGAAGTTGCCGATCGAAGAGAAGACCATCTGGTCGGTCGTGTGCGTGCGGCCGGTGAAGGCGCGGATCGCGTCGCCGTCGTAGCGCATGAGCGCGGCTTTGCGGCCCAGAATGTTGTGGCCCAGCTCCGAGCCGGCGAACAGCATCTCTTCGAACGTGTCGTATATCAGGTCGGCGGGCGAGTCCTTGTAGGTGTTGATCTCGTCGGCGATCACCTCCTTTTCGCGTTCCAGCTCCCGGTCGGGGAACGTCGAGCGGAAGGCGATGTCGGCGATCAGCTCGACGGCCTTCGGGAAGTCGCCCCGCAGGGTCGTGGCGTGAATGGTCGTGTCCTCCTTGGTCGTGAAGGCGTTCAGTTCGCCGCCGAGGTTTTCCAGCCGGCAGTTCACCTGCCATGCGCGGCGGCGCCGGGTGCCCTTGAAGAAGGCGTGTTCCGTAAAATGCGCCAGCCCGTACTGGTCGGGGTGTTCGTCGCGGCTTCCGGCATTGACGACCAGCGCACAGTGCGCCACGTTGCTTTTCACCTGACGGTGGATGCCCCGGATGCCGTTGGGTAATCTGTATGTGAAGAATTCCATGATTATAATTTCGTGCGCAGGCTGAGAAATTTGCCCGTATAGCTATCCGGGCACTGTTCCAATGCGCGCGGAGTGCCTTCGAATACGACTCTTCCGCCGCCCGTACCCGCTTCGGGACCGAGATCCACAACCCAGTCGGCGCATTTGATGACGTCCATGTTGTGTTCCACGATGACGATCGTGTGTCCCCGTTCGATCAGCGCGTTGAATGCCGCCAGCAGCTTGTTGATGTCGTGGAAATGAAGTCCCGTCGTCGGTTCGTCGAAGATGAACATCACGCCGCCCTGCGCGCTGTCCTTGGTCAGGAACGACGCCAGCTTCACGCGCTGGCTCTCGCCGCCCGACAGGGTCGAAGAGGACTGGCCCAGCTTGATGTAGCCCAACCCCACGTCCTGCAGCGGTTTGAGCCGCTCGACGATCCGTTTGCAGGTCGAATCCTTCTTCTCCTCGCCGAAGAACGCGATCGCGTCGTCCACGGTCATCTCCAGCACGTCGTAGATCGACTTGCCGCGGTATTTGACTTCGAGTATCTCGTCGCGGAAGCGTTTGCCTCCGCAGGCTTCGCAGACCAGTTCGACGTCGGCCATGAACTGCATCGAGACCTTGATGACCCCTTCGCCCTGACACTCTTCGCAGCGGCCGCCCGCGATGTTGAACGAGAATGCCGAAGCCCCCAGCCCCGTATGTTGGGCGTAGGGCTGGTCGGCGAACAGCCGCCGGATTTCGTCGTAGGCCTTGATGTAGGTCACGGGATTCGAACGCGACGACTTGCCGATGGGGTTCTGGTCGATCATCTCGACCGATTTGAGCAGCTGCACGTCGCCGACGATGCCGTCGAAGTCGCCGGGCTTGACGCCCGTGTCGAAGAGCATGCGCCGCAGCGCCGGATAGAGTATTCCCTTGGCCAGCGACGATTTGCCGCTGCCGCTGACTCCCGTGATGCAGGTCATCACGCCCAGCGGAATCCGCACGTCGATATTGCGCAGGTTGTTCTCGCGGGCGCCTTTTATGACGATCGAACTGCTCCATCCGCGTTCCGCGGCGGGCGGGGCGATCGCGCGGCGGCCCGTCAGGTAATCCGCCGTCAGGCTTTTTTTGTTTTTCAGAAGCTGCGCCAGCGTACCGCTGAAAACCACTTCGCCGCCGTTGTAACCCGCCTTGGGACCGATGTCCACGATGTAGTCGGCGGCGCGGATCACCTCTTCCTCGTGCTCGACGACGATCACCGTGTTGCCCAGATCGCGCAGTTGTCTGAGCACCTTGATAAGCCGGTTGGTGTCGCGCGGATGCAGGCCGATCGAGGGTTCGTCGAGGATGTAGAGCGAGCCGGTGAGGTTGCTGCCCAGCGAGGTCGAGAGGTTGATGCGCTGGCTCTCGCCGCCCGACAGGGTCGATGAAAGCCGGTCGAGCGTCAGATAGCCCAGTCCCACGTCGGTGAGGTATTGCAGGCGGCTGCGGATTTCGATCAGGATGCGGGCCGCGGTTTTCGTGTCGTGTTCGTCGAGCTGCAGTCCGTTGAAGAATACGATCAGCTCGTCCACCGGCATCACCACGAGGTCGGCGATGTTCCGGCCGCCGATGCGGACGTAAAGCGCCTCTTTGCGCAGGCGGCTGCCCCCGCATTCGGGACAGGTCGTCTTGCCCGTATAGCGCGCCTTCATCACGCGGAACTGGATTTTCCGTCGCTCCGAGTCGATGTAGGCGAAGAACTCGTCCAGACCGTGGAAATATTGGTTGCCGCGCCACAACAGCCGTTTCTGCTCCTGCGTCAGCTCGTGAAACGGCGTATGGATCGGGAAATCGAACTTATAGGCGTTCTCCACCAGCTTTTCCTTCCATTTGCGCATGGTCTCGCCCCGCCAGCAGGCGATGGCGTCCTCGTAGATGGTCTTGCCCTTGTCGGGAATCACCAGATCCTCGTCGATGCCGATCACCTTGCCGTATCCCTCGCAGCGGGGACATGCCCCCAGCGGGTTGTTGAAGCTGAAAAGGTGTTCCGACGGATGTTCGAATTCGATGCCGTCCGCCTCGAAGCGCGACGAGAATTCGGCCGCGCCCTTGTCCGAGATGACGGTGCAGATGCCGTCGCCGTAGGAGAAGGCGCGCGCCACGGAGTCGCGGATGCGGGTTTGCGTGTCGTCGTCCGGCGCGATGCGCATGCGGTCGATCACGACCTGAATATCCGCGGCTCCGGTCGTTTCGTCGATCGAGGGGAGTATCTCCTCGATCAGGCGCGTCTGACCGTCGGTGTAGACTCTCATCAGGCCGTCCGAGAGCAGCAGCGTCAGTTTTTCGATGATTCCCTGCCCTTCGGCCAGCACGAGCGGCGCGGCGATGACGGCGCGGCTCCCCTCGCCCAGTTCCTGAACGTATGTTGCCACGTCGTCCACGCTGTAGCAGCGCACCTCCTGTCCCGATACGGGCGAAAAGGTGTGTCCGATGCGGGCGAACAGCAGTTTCAGGTAGTCGTATATCTCAGTCGTCGTGCCCACCGTCGAACGGGGGTTGCGCGTATTGACCTTCTGTTCGATGGCGATGGCCGGCGCGATGCCCGTGATGATGTCCACGTCGGGTTTGTTGATTTTGCCCAGAAACTGCCGGGCATAGGCCGAAAGGCTCTCGACGTAGCGGCGCTGTCCCTCGGCGAAGATGGTGTCGAAGGCCAGCGTCGATTTTCCCGAACCCGAAAGGCCCGTTACGACGACCAGTTTGTCGTGCGGAATCTCGACCTCGATGTTCTTGAGGTTGTGGACCCGCGCGCCTTTGATATAGATGGATTTTTCGTGTGTCATTTCGTATCGCTGAAACCGCGGAATGCGGCGGACCGCATTTCCGGTTTTCGATTTTTAACTTTCGATTCTCAAATGTCCTCGCCGGCGATGCTTCCTCCGGCTTTTTTCAGTTTTTCGGTCAGCTCCCCGGCGCGGCTTTCGCGGATGGTGAGCACCATCGTGCAGAGGTTGTCGAACTCCTGCGATGCGATTTTAGGCTGCTGCTCCTTGATGACGCGCATGATGTCGTTCATGGCGATGTAGGGGAAATCGACGCGGATCGTGCGGTCTACGGTGCGTTCGACGATTCGGGCCGCCGCGATCGCCTCCGCCGCCGATTCCCTGTATGCGGCGATCAGCCCCGGAACCCCCAGTTTCGTGCCGCCGAAGTAGCGGACCACGACGATCAGGCAGTCCGTCAGGTTGTTCGAAAGCAGCTGTCCCAGAATCGGCTTCCCGGCCGTTCCCGACGGTTCTCCGTCGTCGTTGGCCCGGAATGCGGCGCCTCCCGGCCCCAGCCGCCATGCGTAGCAATGGTGCGTCGCGTCGTAGTATTTCTTGCGCAGTCCGTCGAGGATTTCGCGTATCTGCTCCTCCTGCTGCACGGGGTAGGCATAGGCGAGGAACTTGCTGCTCCGCTCCCTCGACGCCGCCTCGGCGGGCGCCGCAATGGTCAGATAGCTGTCCTCCGGTTCCACCCTACCGCACCTTTGTAAACAGACGGTTCCAGCGGATGTTCGCCGGGAACGATTTGTTCGCGTCGAGCGACAGCCAGACGAACGAAGCCTTGCCGACGATATGGTCTTCGGGAACGAAGCCCCAGAACCGCGAGTCGGCCGAATTGTGGCGGTTGTCGCCCATCATCCAATAGTAATCCATGCCGAACGTGTAGCTGTTGGCCTCGGCTCCGTCGATGAATATTTTGCCGTCGTGCTCTTCGAGCGAGTGCCCCTCGTACGTCTCGATGATGCGGCGGAACAGCGGCAGGTTCTCGGCCGTCAGCTCCACCGTCGCGCCTTTCTTGGGCACCCAGATCGGTCCGTAGTTGTCCTGACTCCAGTGCGGCTCCTTCCACTGCGGGAAGACCTCCGTATTGGGGGAGAAAATGTAGCGGCGGACGGAGATCACGTTGTTCAGGGCTTCGATTTTCCCGGCGGCCTCTTCGGTCAGGAACATGTCGTATACCGAGCCGTTGCCCCGGTACTCCGTAATGCCGAGATTCTCGATGGCGTACTGCGAAAGGGGCGACGACACCTGTACTGCGTACTGGTACTGGATGCCCGGAATCCCCTCCTGCGGCGCGCCGTTCACCCACACCTGCCCGTTGCGTATTTCGAGCGAGTCGCCCGGAACGGCCACGCAGCGTTTGATGTAATTCTCCCGTTTGTCCACGGGGCGGCTGATGATGGTGTATTTTTCGGCCAGACGCTTGCGTCCCTCCTCTTTGCCGAACGAATCCTCGTAGCTGCGCAGCACGTCGTAATAGGTGGCGTTCTGATTCTCCAGAAGGACGGTGTCGCCCGCCGGGAAGTTGAAGACCACCACGTCGTTGCGTTTGATTTTGCGCAACCCCTTGAGCCGGTGGTACGGCCACTTGACGGCTTCGGAGAACGATTTTTTGGTCTGCGAGAAGGGCATCGTGTGATGCACGAACGGGAACGACAGCGGCGTGTTGGGCATCTGCGGTCCGTAGGTCACCTTGCTCACATAGAGATAGTCGCCGATCAGCAGCGACTTTTCCATCGACGAGGTCGGGATGACGTACATCTGGAAGACGAAGATATGCACCAGCGAAGCCACGACCGTGGCGAAGATGATGGCGTTTACCCATTCGTATACGGTCTTGTAGACCTTGCTCTGCTGGCACATACGCGCGTTGTGGCACCAGACGTAGCGGTAGAAGAACTTCGTGATGTAGAGGTCGAAGATCACCGCCAGCCCCAGCAGCATCCAGAGATTGCCGGTCCATACGACGAACCAGAGCGTGTAAAGCAGCGAGGCGAGCGCGAAGCCGACCCATTTGTTGCGGAAGAATGCCTTGATTTTTCCCATATTCGTAAATTTATTTCAGCAGGTCGTCCATCGAGTAGACGCCCTGCCTGCCGCATAAGAACTCGGCGGCTATGACAGCCCCCATTGCTAACGTACGGCGGTTCTTAATCGTATGTTTCAGTTCCAGAATATCGTCTGCCGATTCGTAGGTCACGGTGTGTATGCCCGGAACCATGCCTTCGCGCACGGAGCGGATTTCGAGCTGGTCCGCGGCGGCGTCCGCCGGAGTTTCGATCCGGTTCGTCGCGTGTTCGATCCCCGGCGCGTAGTTCACCCACGCGGTCTTGTCGTGCAGCTCCGAGATGACGCCTTCGGCCAGCGTGATGGCCGTGCCGCTCGGAGCGTCCTTCTTCTGGGTGTGATGTACCTCTTCGATCTTCGCGTCATAGCCGCCGACGCGGTCGATCATCGCCGCCAGCTGACGGTTGAGGCGGAACATCAGGTTTACGCCCAGACAATAATTCGAAGTATAGAACAGCGCCCCGCCCTTCTCGCGGCACAATTGCTGCAACTCGCCCAAGCGGTCGGTCCAGCCCGTGGTGCCGCTCACCACGGGAGTCGCGTTTTCGATGCAGGTGCGGATATTGGCGTAGGCCGTCGAGGGCATGGTGAATTCCAGCGCCACGTCCACTCCGGCGAGATTCGCGGCGTTGAGGTCCGCGGCGTTGTCGGTGTCGATCACGAGCGTCACGTCGTGACCGCGTTCGATGAGTATTTTTTCGATCTCGCGGCCCATTTTGCCGTAACCTATGATAGCTGCTTTCATGCTTTCCGTCTTTATTGTCGTGCAAATTCGTACAAAGATAATACAACCCGGCCGCACTGCCAAATTTTTCAACTGCCGCCGCGGGCGCGTTTATCTTTCCAATGGACGCTGAACGGACGAAGAACGGGAAAATATTTTTCTGTTCGGGAAATATTTATTAACTTTAAATGGTTGTTCGATTTTAATTCGAAATGAAAGAAGGCTTTAATCTTTATAGTTTGTAATGAGTATGGAAAAAGAACAGAAAAAGACACGCACCGAGTGCGACCTGCTTGGGTGTGTTGAGGTGCCGGAAAACGTATTGTACGGCGTGCAGACCATGCGCGGGCTGGAGAATTTCCCGATCAGCAAGTTCCGGTTGTGCGAGTATCCCCTCTTTATCCGGGGGCTGGCGATCGTGAAACTGGGCGCCGCCGTCGCCAATCACGACATGGGGCTGCTTTCGGACGAGCTTTTCAACGCCATTTCGCAGGCCTGCCGTGAAATCATGGAGGGCAAATTCCACGAATTCTTCCCCGTGGACATGATTCAGGGCGGTGCGGGCACCACCACCAACATGAACGCCAACGAGGTGATCGCCAACCGTGCGCTGGAGATCATGGGGCACGCGCGCGGCGAATACCAGTACTGCTCGCCCAACGACCATGTCAACTGCTCGCAGTCTACCAACGACGCCTACCCTTCGGCGATCCACCTCGGACTTTATGCCACGCACCTCGAACTGCGCAAACACCTCATGGAGCTGATCGCCTCCTTTGCCCGCAAGGGCGAAGAGTTCGCCCACGTGCTCAAGATGGGCCGCACGCAGTTGCAGGACGCCGTACCGATGACCCTCGGCCAGACTTTCCACGGCTTTGCGAGCGTCCTGCAGGGCGAAGTCGAGAACCTCGACCATGCGGCTTCGGAGTTTCTGTCTATCAACATGGGCGCCACGGCCATCGGTACGGGCATCTGCGCCGAACCGGGCTATGCCGAGCGCTGTACGGCCGCCATCCGGGAGATTACGGGGTGGGACGTGAAACAGGCCGAGGATCTCGTGGGGGCCACTTCGGACACGGTCTGCATGGTCGGCTACTCTTCGGCCATGAAGCGCATCGCCTCGAAGATGAACAAAATCTGCAACGACCTGCGTCTGCTCTCTTCGGGACCCCGCTGCGGGCTGGGCGAATTCAACCTGCCGGCCCGTCAGCCCGGTTCGTCGATCATGCCCGGCAAGGTCAATCCGGTGATTCCCGAAGTGATGAACCAGATCGCCTTCAAGGTCATCGGCAACGAACTCTGCGTGACGATGGCCGACGAAGCGGCGCAGATGGAGCTCAACGCCATGGAGCCGGTGATGGCCCAGTGCTGTTTCGAGTCCGCCGAACTGCTTGTCAACGGCTTCGACACGCTGCGCATCCGCTGTGTCGAGGGCATCACGGCCAACGAGGAGAAGTGCCTGCAGTACGTGCACAACAGTATCGGCGTGGTGACGGCGCTCAATCCGATCATCGGGTACAAGAATTCGACGAAAATCGCCAAGGAGGCGCTGGAAACCGGGCGCGGTGTTTACGAGCTGGTGCTCGAACACGGCATCCTGAGCCGCGAGGAGCTGGACGAGGTGCTGAAACCCGAAAACATGATCCGTCCCGTAAAACTGAATATCAGGCCGCGGCGTTAGAAAATTTTTTGTAATTTTGCGGAAACTTCATCGATCGCAATGCGTTATTTTCTCGAACTTCGGTACAACGGAGCCGCCTACTGCGGCTGGCAGCGCCAGCCCGACATGCCGTCGGTGCAGCAGACGCTGGAGCGGGCGCTCACTACCCTGCTGCGCGAAAAAATCGAGGTGACGGGAGCGGGACGCACCGACACGGGCGTCAACGCCTCCTATTACGTGGCGCATTTCGATTGTGCGGAACCGGTGCCCGATCCGGCGCAGGTCGTCTACAAACTGAATTTCCTGCTTCCGGGCGACATCGCCGTCGGGAGCATGACGCCCGTCGGAGCGGATGCGCACGCGCGTTTCGCGGCCCGCGAACGCGAATACCGTTACTATATCGAACCGCGCAAGAATCCTTTTACGCGGGATGCGACGTGGCAGTATTACGTGCCGCTGGACATGGACCGGATGAACGAGGCGGCGGCTTCGCTGTTGGAATACGACGACTTCACCTCGTTCGCCAAGCTCAATTCGAACAACAAGACCAATATCTGCCGCATCATGCACGCGGCATGGACGGCCGACGAGCGTGGCGTGCTCTGCTTCACGATCCGCGCCGACCGTTTTCTGCGCAACATGGTCCGGTCGCTGGTCGGGACGCTGGTCGATGTGGGACGCGGGCGCTATACGCCCGACGGCTTCCGCGAGATCGTCGGGAGCCGCGACCTTTCGCGGTCGAGCGGCGGCGCTCCGGCGCAGGGATTGTTTCTGAGCGACGTGGTCTACCCGCCCGGCGTATTCGAACGAAAAATGTTTTACTAAACTCTAATACTTTAAAATTATGATCGGAACTATCATTTGGCTGATCGGTGTCGCCTGCGCAATCTGGTGCGTCATGGACATCTTCAAGAAAAACATTTCTACCGCCGGCAAAGTCATTGCCGCTATCGTGGTACTGCTGACCAGCTGGCTGGGACTTGCGGTCTATTATTTTTACGGCCGCAACCATCTGGAAGAGTGGTTCAGATAAGCTGCGGAGAGTCTCGGAAACGAGACTCTTTTTTTTGTTCCGGGGCGGGGGATGCGTCTTGTGGTTGCGCTTTAAGGCGAGGCCGGTCGCCGCGGATACGAAAACCGCCCCTTCCGGCAGGAGAGGGGCGGTTCTTTTGTTTATCGGCTTGATCTGTTTCGGCCTTACAAATGGATCGCGGCGCCCAGAGCCGCTTCGGCAGCTTCCATGACGCCCTCGTTCATCGTCGGGTGGGCATGGATCGTGCGGGCTATCTGGTGCCCCGTCGCGCCCAGCATCCGTGCCAGCGTCGGCTCGGCGATCATCTCCGTTACGTTCATGCCGACCATGTGGGCGCCCAGCAGCGTGTCGTCCTCGCCGAAGAGGAGTTTCACGAAGCCGTCGCGGTCGCCTGCGGCCGTGGCTTTGCCCGACGCCGTGAAGGGGAAACGCCCCGTCTTGTAGGCGATGCCCAGTTCCTGCGCCTGCTGCTCGGTCATGCCGACCGACGCCACTTCGGGCGAGGTGAAGACGCACGACGGAATGGTCGAATAGTCTACCGGAGCCGGATTCAGGCCGCAGATGGCCTCCACGCAGCAGATTCCCTCCGCCGAGGCGACGTGCGCCAGCGCGGGGCCGCCTACGATGTCGCCGATGGCGTAAACGCCCGGAACGTTGGTGCGGTAGAACTGGTCTACGACGACCTTGTCCCGCTCGACGGCGACGCCCAGCTCTTCGAGACCGATATTTTCGATGTTGGATTTGATGCCCACGGCCGAAAGCACGATGTCGGCCGTCAGGGTTTCAGCGCCCTTCTTGCCCTCGATCTCCACCTCGCAGCGGCCTTCCGCATTGACGCGGACCGACTTTACGGTCGTCGATGTCAGCACCGCAGCGCGCAGTTTGCGGAATGCGCGCTCCATGGTCTTCGACACCTCTTCGTCCTCCAGCGGCATCATGCGGGGCATGTACTCCACGACGGTGACTTTGACCCCCAGCGCCGCATAGAACCAAGCGAACTCGCTGCCGATGGCGCCCGAACCCACGACGATCATCGTTTCGGGCAGTTTCGCAAGCGTCAGGGCCTGACGCGACGAGATGACGCGCTCGCCGTCGATGGGCATGAACGCCATTTCGCGCGGGCGCGCCCCCGTGGCCAGAACGATGTGGTCGGCTTCGTACTCCGTGCCGTCCACGTCGAGTTTTCCGGGGGCCGTGAGCCGTCCGAATCCCGGTATGAGGTCGATGTTGTTCTTGCCCAGCAGGAAGGCCACGCCTTTGCTCATGGTCTCGGCCACGCCGCGCGAGCGTGCCACGATTTTCTCCAGATCGGGCTTCACTTCGCCCGTGAGGTCGAGCCCGTAATGTGCGGCCGATTTGCAGTAGGTGTAAACCTGCGCGCTTTTCAGCAGCGCCTTGGTCGGGATGCAGCCCCAGTTGAGGCACACGCCCCCGGCTTCGGCCCGCTCCACGAGCGCCACTTTGCGGCCCAGCTGCGAAGCGCGTATGGCGGCGACGTAGCCGCCCGGTCCGCTTCCCACGACGATAATATCGTATTTCATAATTCGGTTGAATGTTTGTTGTCCGTTACCGTTCCCCTCTCGGTCCGGCCCGTCGGGACGGGATTTGCCGGAAGGGGCTTTGCCGCGTTATTTTACGACCCGGAGGATTTCTCCGTTGTCCTTCGCCACGGCGCGCTTCCATTTCTCGTTGTAACCGGGGAACTGGATCTTGTCGGGAATGTTCCTGCCGTTGCCGTTGTCCACGAAGTGCGCCGGTCCGCCGTCGCCGTCGAGGAAGGTCAGCACGTCGGCTTTCTCGCTCTTGACGTTGCCGTCCATATATTTCACCAGCAGGTATTTGTCCAGCTTAGACCAACGGTCGAACAACTGCTGCGCCGTCGCCGTGCTGAACGCCGTGAGGAACTTGCCGCGCGCTTTGGGCGAGAGCGACAGCGCTTCGGCGTCCACCTCGCGTACGGTTTTCAGCATGCCGTTCTCCCACTTGTCCACGACTTTGCGGATGTCGGCCGAAATCATGTCGTAACGCATGTAGGCGAAGTTGGTGACCCGGTTGAAGAGCCAGAACGCCGCCGTGGGCGAATATTCGAGCATCGAGCCGTTCTGCTCGCTCAGGCATGCGGGAACCTCCTGCGCCGAGCAGTAGATCGGCGTCAGGCACGAAGTCGCCGCGTCGTCCACGCCGAACCAGAGGATGCCCATGTCGGCGGGATTCCACGGCCGGGCCTGCGCCACGAACCAGAATCCGGTCTGCTGCGTAGCCGTCGCGCGTTCGTTGACATAGCTCACGCCGTCCACCTCGAACTCCATCGGACGCCAGCGGTAAGGGCATGCACTGCCGCCCGCGCCGATGTCGGCGGTCATGTCCATCGGGGTTCCCTCGTAATGGTCGCGCATGCAGTCGAAGACCGTTTTGGGCGACACTTTTTCGCGGGGCATGACCCACAGGGGCATGCGGTTCGCGGCGTTGTGGCCCATCGCATAATCCGCGTATCGGTCCATATCGTCGGCCACCGTGCGGAAGAAGGCCCAGACGCGGGCTTCGCAGGCGCGCAGGGCGCCGAAGTCGAGCGGCGCATATGCGTCGCAGAAACTGAAATCCGCGTCGGGGCCGTCGTAATACCCCATTTCGCGGGCGAACGAAACGACGTCGGGCGCGTAAAGGCAGTTTTCGGGGTCGTTCTTCGGGAAGGTCGTGATGCGCGCCTGATTGGCGTGCGCCGAAACATATCCGTCGGGAATGCGGCGTGCGACCCATACGATGCCCTTGTTGGCGTTGCCGCCCTTGCCGTCGGCCTTGTATCCCTTGCCGATCAGCTCCATGATCCACGCTTCGTCGCGGTCGACGATCGAGAACGATTCGCCGCTCGACGCATAGCCGTAGGTGTTGGCCAGCTCGGCGATCGTGGCGATGGCCTCGCGGGCCGTCTTCGCACGCTGGAGCGTGATGTAAATCAGCGAACCGTAGTCGATCAGTCCGGTCGAGTCGGCCAGTTCCGGCCGGCCGCCGTATGTCGTCTCGCCGATGATGAGCGAATGTTCGTTCATGTTGCCCACCGTCGAGTAGGTCTCGCGCAGCTGGGGAATGTCGGTCAGATAGCGTCCCGTGTCCCATTCGTAGACGGGCATCATGGTGCCGGCCTTGTGGCTTCCGCCGGGTGTGTGGTACAGCGCGCCGTACAGCGCGTGCGAGTCGGCGGCGTAGGAGACCATGGCCGAACCGTCGGTCGAGGCGCCCTTGGTGACGATGAAATTGGTGCAGGCCGCTGCCGCGCCGTAGGCGAATACGGCCGTTGCAGCAAGGCAATAGCGGAGTTTTTTCATAGATTTCTAAGGTTTTGATTCCAAATGTACGAAACAAATCCTAAACGGCAAAACGCCGCGCGGGTGAAAAGCGCGATTTTATTTGGATATAAGGGCGTTAAACCTTATCTTTACGTCGAATGCGAACCGGTCGTATTCCGGCCCCCCCCCGGCGCCGGAGGATGACAACAGACTGACGACGATGAAGAAATACCTGCTTTTGCTGCTGCTCGGAACTTTCCTCTGCGCATGCAGTTCGGACGACGGCGAAGGAATCCCTTTCGTAACCGACGTGGTGATGCCCTCCGGGGCGCGGACGTTCGCCCCCGGCGACGAGGTGACCGTTTCGGCCAAAGGATTCGAAGCCGGCGACGACATCATGCTGCGCATCGCGTGGCCCCTGACCAACGCGGCGATCAGCGAAGGCTACGCCGACGGCGTCTGGGGCGTAGTGACCTCCCGCACCGAGTCGAGCATCACGTTCCTCGCTCCCGGCGGCTATCCTGCGGGTACGGCCGAGGTGAAGCTTTTCCGCCGCGGCAGAGCCATGCCGCTCGGCAGGATCTCCGTTTCCGACGGCACGCCGCCTGCGTCGTATACGCTCTACGGGGTTCGCAATGACGATACGGGCGAGGTCGCAATCAGCGAATTCGATATGCAAACGGGCGAAATCGTCCGTACCGAACGGTTCCCCGGCAGCCACTTCATCCATCCGGTGAACCGCCCCGGTTCGAACTGCATCTTCGGACTCTCGCTCGACGGCGGAAAACGGTCGGCCGCCTTCTACGACCTGACGATGCGCTATTTCAGAAATTCCGGCGGCGACCGTGTCGTGACGACCGGCGTGCTGCCCAATTCGGAAGCCGCCTACCTGTTGTGCGAAGACAATTACTGCATCATTCTGGGCATGACCGAAATCCGCACCAGCGTCGTCGTGCCGCCTTCGTGGCGGATGCCGGAGGGTATCGGCGCCGAAATGCTGACCGGCAGTCCCTTCGTGATGAACAGCAACGGCTACGTGATGCTCTCCGTGAACAACGCCGAGGGATGCTATACGCCGATGGTGTTCGGCAGGCGTTCGGCAGGCACCGAAGCGCGGCTCGGCGATCCGGTCTATGCCGACGGGATGATCCCCTTCTGGATCGTGGAATCCGCGTCCGATGCCGCCGGACCGAAACACTCCGTCTGCTGCGGCTATGCCGTGGTGAAGGACGGCGCGACGGAACTCCGGCTGTACGATCCCGCGGCGATGACCTTCGGAGAGGTGCTGGCGGCAGTGCCGGCCGCCGTACGCTCGGTAACGGCCGTGACCTTCCCCGACAGCGATATTCAGGATCGTATTTACATGCTCTGCGACTTGGGCGACGGCGGAAGCCGGGTGCAGGTCTACGACCGTGCGGCGAAATCGCTCGACATCTTTTCCGGGACCGTTTACTGTACGGAAATCGTGCTGGTGCGCTGATCCTGCGGTAAAATAACGGCATGCAGGCCCGGAATTTTTCCGGGCTTGTTCCGTCTTGTACGAATTTTGCGTATTTTTACGCATCGAAATCAAGCTTACTATGTCTATAGCATGTCAATTATCGTTCGTGCGCAGCACGCTGCCCGAAGACGTCACGCTGGTCGCCGTGTCGAAGACCCACCCCGTGGAGGCGATACGCGAAGCCTACGACGCGGGACACCGCGTCTTCGGCGAGAGCCGTCCGCAGGAGCTGCGCGAAAAATACGAGGCGCTACCCCAAGATATCGAGTGGCACATGATCGGCCACCTGCAGACCAACAAGATCAAATATATTGCGCCGTTCGTCTCGCTGATCCATTCGGTGGACAGCGCGCGTCTGGCCGAAGCCATCCAGCGCGAGGCCGCCAAATGCGGCCGCACGATCGAGATTCTGCTGGAGATACATGTCGCCGACGAAGAGACCAAGTCGGGCTGGGAGATCGGGGAGCTTATGCGGTATGTCGGCACGGCGCCCTTCGCCCGGATGCCCGATGTCTGCGTCCGCGGCGTGATGGGCATTGCGACCAATACCGACGACGGGGAGGTTATCCGCCGGGATTTCACGGAGCTGAAACGCTGTTTCGACCTTTTGCAGCCCTATTTCGGGGCGCGGTTCAACGTGTTGTCGATGGGCATGTCGCACGACTACCCCTTCGCCGTCGAGTGCGGTTCGAACATGGTGCGCGTCGGGTCGCTGATTTTCGGGGAGAGGGACTACGCGAAGTAAACGGAGAAGCCGTCCGTTCCGGCCGCGGTAAATCCCCGGAGGTGCGCAGGAGCGGGATTATAAACGGCGGACAGCCGGAATGAAGCCTAAATTTGAAAAATGAATCGTATTATGAAGGTAGGATTTATCGGATTCGGAAATATGGCGCAGGCTCTTGCCGAAGGGTTTGCCGCGACGGGGGCGTTGAAGCCCTGCCAGATCGGCGCCTGCGCCCGCGACCGGGCCAAACTGCGGCGCAATACGGAGCCGAAAGGCTTTCTGGCTTTCGACGATGCCGCCCGTGTCGCGGAGTTCGCCGACATGGTGATCGTAGCCGTGAAACCCCATCAGGTCGAAGCGGTTTTGTCGCCCGTGAAGGAGCTGCTGGCCGGGAAAATCGTCGTTTCGGTGGCTGCCGGCATGACGTTCGGAAAGTACGAAACCATACTTGCGCCCGGAACGCACCATCTCAGTACGGTTCCCAACACGCCGGTCGCCGTCGGCGAGGGAATCGTTGTCTGCGAACGTCTCCACTCGCTCTCCGATGCCGAGTGGAAAGAGACGGAGCGGCTGTTTTCGCACGTCGGGCTGGTGATGCAGGTCGATACTCCCCTGCTGGGACTTGCCGGGACGATCTGCGGCTGCGGTCCCGCGTTCGTGGCGATGTTCATCGAAGCGCTCGCCGACGCCGCCGTCAAACACGGCATCGCACGCGCCGACGCCTACCGCATGGTCAGCCAAATGGTCGTCGGCACGGGCAAATTGCAGCTGGCGACGGGACAGCATCCCGGCGCGATGAAGGATGCGGTTTGTTCGCCCGGCGGCACGACGATCGTCGGCGTCGCCGAACTCGAACGCAAAGGTTTCCGCGGCGCGGTGATCGACGCCGTGGACGCGATTCAGAACAAAAAGTAATCGGATTTTATCTAAAAAAGCCCGGACCGAACGTCCGGGCTTTTTTGTCTGTCATGTCAGTGTGCAGGAGCGCCGCGAAGGACGTGTCGTGCGCGTTCGACCGGACTTGGATGCCGGCGCTTGTCTTGTGACTGCGGCGGGGGTATGTCCGGAGCGGACGTTACTTTGCGGTACGCGGGTTTGCGACCGAGTCGCGGAAGATCCTTTCAGGCGGCAGTTGCAGCTGCGTCCGGCAGCATACCTCCTCCCGGATGCTCTCCAGCAGCAGTCTGACGGCCGTTTTCCCGATCTCTTCGACGGGCTGGCCGATGCGGGTTATGGCCGGAACCAGAAAATCCAGATAGGGATTGTCGTCGAACGACACCACGGAAATATCTTCGGGGATCCGCAAACCCGATTCGCGTATGGCTTTGACCGCGCCGAGCAGGATCGTATTGCTCAGGGCGAATATCGCCGTGGGACGGTCGGGACCTGCCACGGCGAGCTTGGTCTGCCGGTAGCCGTTCTCCAGCGAGAATGCGTCGCCGGTTATGATGGCTTCCTCCTGCAGTCCCGCTTGTCGGAGCGCGTCGAGATAACCCTGCACGCGCCGGCGGTTCGGCATCGAATGGGGAACGCCCTGTATGCAGGCGATTCTGCGGTGTCCTCTCTGCAGCAGAATCCGGGTCGCCTCCACGCCTCCGCGGTAGTTGTCGGTGCAGACGTACGGCAGCGAGGTTCGCTCGAAACTGCGGTCCACCAGCATGACGGGAACCGAGCGGTCCACCTTTTCGAGGTGGTCGGGCGTCCGGCCGCACGGAACGGCCACGATGCCGTCCACCCGGCGCGAAAGCATCGTCCGGATGCCCTCCTGCTCGTTTTCTTCGTTCTCCATGGTATCGACCACCATTACCGTATATCCGTGGCTGCGGGCTTCCCGGATGATGGCGCTGGCGATGTCGGCGAAATAGGGGTTCGACACCTGCGGAATCAGTAAGCCCAGCGTATTGGTGCGCTTCATGCGCAGTCCTTTCGCCAGAAGGCTCGGCGTGTAGTCGCACCGTCTGGCTTCGGCGAGGATCAGCTCGACGGTTTTCCGGCTGATGCGGTATTTCTCCGCCTGTCCGTTCAGCACCCGCGAAACGGTCGATATGGCGAATCCGGTCCGTTTGGATATGGTGACCAGCGTCTCTTTCATGCGGCGTTCTGTTATATTATTTTATGGATGCCGGAACCCGTATGGATGCCGGCCCCGTTTCCGGTTCTTCCGGTTCTTCCGGTCAGCTCTCCAACCTGTTTACCAACCTGTTTACCAACCTGTTCTCCGGCCTGTTTACCAACCTGTTCTCCGGCCTGTTTACCGGCTTGTTTTCTGGCCTGCTCTCCGACCTGCTTCCCGCCTGTTTCCCGACCTGCTTTCCAACCTGTTCTCCGGCTCTGTCTGCCTGTCCGAGTACACCGGCGCGGATTGTTGCCCGGTTTTTGTTCCGAACAAAAGTAGCCATTTTTTCGGATGCGGCAAGAAAATAATGATAGGCATATGAAAAAATACCATAAAAAAGCTTGTAATTTTCTTTTATTGTCTTTATACTTGCATATGTGATTGCACAAACGATTGCGCAATACCTGATATTGATAATCTGAAATTATAACCTATGGAAAAAATTGTGATTGTCGGCAGCGCCAATACCGACCTGATCGTCCGGGCCGACCGGATTCCGTCGCCCGGCGAGACCGTTCTCGGCGGCGAATTCCGGATCGTTTCCGGCGGCAAAGGTGCCAATCAGGCCGTCGCCGTCGCGCGGCTGGGCGGCGACGCCCTTTTCGTGGCGCGTATCGGGACCGACCTTTTCGGAGATGAACTGATGGCCCGCTACACCGCGGAAAAGATGGATACTTCGCATGTCGTCCGCGATTCTCAGGCCCCTACGGGCGTGGCGCTCATCACGGTCGATAATTCGGCCGAAAACTGCATCGTCGTGGCTCCCGGAGCGAACGCGCGGCTTTCCAGAAAGGATATCGACGACGTCCGGCCCGAACTGGCGAAGGCAGGCTATCTGCTGATCCAGCTCGAAATACCGCTCGAAACCGTGGAATACGCGATACAGACCGCCGCCGAATTGGGCGTGAGGGTGATTCTCAATCCGGCGCCTGCGGCGCAGATCGACGAAAAGTACCTGAAATACGTCTACCTCCTTACGCCCAACGAGTCGGAGTGCGCCCTGCTTACGGGACGTCCCGTACTGAACGGGACGGATGCGGCAGCCGCAGCGGAGACGCTGTTGAACAAGGGGGTGAAGAACGTGATCGTCACCTGCGGTTCGCGCGGCGCGCTCGTGAAAAATGCCGATATTTGCACGGTGGTGCCCGCATGCCGTGTTTCGGCAGTCGATACGACCGCGGCGGGCGACGTTTTCAACGGGGCGCTGACCGTGGCGCTGGCGGAAGGCTTGCCGCTCTTGGACGCTGCGCGCTTTGCAACGCACGCCGCCGCCCTCTCGGTGACCCGCATCGGGGCGCAAAGCTCGATCCCGACGCGCTGTGAGGTGGACGACGCCCGTTTTGCGAATAACGGCTGATCCGCCGACCGAATGACAACCCTTTAAAACTTCGAATATGTTTGTAGTAAACAATTATGCGACAGCCGTGATACTCTGCATTGTCACGATGCTGTGCTGGGGCTCGTGGGGCAACACCCAGAAACTGGCAGGCAGGACATGGCGTTATGAACTTTTCTACTGGGACTATGTCGTCGGCATGCTCCTTTTTTCGCTGATCCTCTGCTTTACGCTGGGCAGCATCGGCAGCGAAGGGCGTCCCTTCCTCGAAGATCTCGCGCAGGCTGCGCCCAAGGCCCTCGGCAGCGTACTGCTCGGCGGCGTCATCTTCAACGCCTCGAACATCCTGCTTTCCGCCTCCGTGTCGCTGGCCGGACTGGCCGTCGCCTTTCCGCTGGGCGTGGGTCTGGCGTTGGTGCTGGGCGTGGTCATCAATTACTTGGGAGCGCCGAAGGGCGACCCCGTCATTCTGTTCCTCGGCGTGGTGCTGATCGTCATCGCCATCGTCTGCAACGGAATCGCTTCAGGACGGGTCCGGAAGGAGCCGGGTTCCTCGGCGCAAAACCGCAAAGGCATTCTGCTGGCGGTGCTGGCCGGCGTCCTGATGTCGTTCTTCTACCGCTTCGTGGCCGCGGCGATGGACCTCGACAACTTCGAATCCCCCACCCCCGGCATGCTGACGCCCTATTCGGCGATCTTCATCTTCTCGGTGGGCGTTCTGCTGAGCAACTTCGTCTTCAACACGCTCGTCATGAAACGGCCCTTCGTCGGTACGCCGGTCGGTTACGACGCCTATTTCAAAGGCTCGGCCCGCACCCATTTGGTCGGGATGCTGGGCGGCGCGGTCTGGTGTCTGGGTACGGCGTTCAGCTACATTGCGGCGGGTAAGGCCGGGGCCGCCATTTCCTATGCGCTGGGACAGGGCGCGCCGATGGTCGCCGCCGTCTGGGGCGTTTTCGTCTGGAAGGAGTTCCGGGGCGCGGGCCGCTCGGTGGGCTGGCTGCTGGCGGTCATGTTCCTCTTCTTTATTCTCGGTCTGGCATGTATCATTCTCTCCGGAGGCAACTGAATAACCTGAAACGATGAAGAAACTTTTGATTCTGGCGGCGCTTGCCGCCCTCTGTATGCCGGCGGTCCGGGCGCAGCAGACGCCCGCCGCACCCCTGCGGGTGATTTTCGATACCGACATGGGCAACGACGTGGACGATCCGCTGGCGCTCGATATGCTTTACAAGGCGGTGGACCGGGGTGAAATCACCCTGCTCGGCATTCTCAGCAGCAAGGATACCGAGTTCTCGCCCCGCTATATAGATATGATGAATACGTGGTACGGCTATCCCGAAATTCCGGTCGGGAGGGTCCGTGATGGCGTGGTGCTCAAACGCGACGACTACGCACGCGCCGTCTGCGAGTCGGGACTTTTCCCCCGCAGCCGCAGAGACCGGGACTACGGCGATCCCGTAACCCTTTACCGCCGCTTGCTGGCCGAGAGTCCCGACAGCTCGGTCGTGGTCGTCTCCGTCGGTTTCTCGACCAATCTCGGCCGCCTGCTGGAGAGCCGGGGCGACAAATATTCGCCGCTGGACGGCATCGAACTGGGGAAGCGCAAGGTGAAGTTCTGTTCGGTGATGGGCGGAAGCTTCGGCGACAAGCCCCGCGCCGAATACAACATCGTGAACGACATCCCCAACGCCAAACGGCTTTTCGCGCTCTGTCCCGTACCCGTCGCGGTCGTGTCGCTCGAACTGGGCAAGACGGTGAATTATCCCGGAGCCAGCATCGAAACCGATTTTGCGTGGGCCGGAAAGCACCCGATGGTCGAGGGCTACAAAGCCTACCGCAAGATGCCTTACGACCGTCCTACATGGGACATGATGTCGGTGCTGTATGTCCTGCGTCCCGAAATGTTCGGGGTGTCCGAACCGGGAATCATCTGCGTGGACGATCAGGGATACACCTATTTCACGCCGACGCCGCGCGGAAAGCATACGGTGCTCACCCTGACGCCCGGACAGCAGGATGCCGTGCTGCGATTCTTCGTGCGGGAGCTCTCTTCGAAGCCTGCGAAGTACAGATAGATACCCCTGCGGTCTGGGAGACGGCTCCTTGGGGGCGCGGTCTTTTGACGAAATAAGCCGGAGTCCGAGACTCCGGCTTATTTCGTGTCCGGGGCTTGGGAGCCCCGTATGCGGTGCGCCGCCCTACCTCACCCGCAGCGAGCGGCCGATGCGCAGCACCGTGGTCGATTTGATATTGTTCATGCGGCAGATGTTGTTTACCGTCGTGCCGTATCTGCGGGCTATTGCACCCAGCGTATCGCCCGACTTGATGCGGTGATACTTCATGGCGGCCTTTTCGGCGGCCTCCTTCTTGTCCTGCTCCTCGTTGGCGATCTCGTCGTCGAAGTCCTGCCCCGCGTTCGAATAGATGCTGAAGAACGATTTCTTCAGCAGGAACGTTTCTCGGCTCAGGATGCCGTTCTTGAAGTCGATCAGCCGTTCGGGGTCGAACGACTGGCCGTAATAGCGCGTCTCGAAATGCAGATGCGGACCCGTCGAGCGTCCCGTCGAGCCGCCCAGACCGATGATCTGTCCCGCTTCGACCCACTGGTTCGGCTCGACCATGCGCTCCGAAAGATGGCCGTAATAGGTCTCCAGCCCGTTGTCGTGGCGGATGATGACCAGATTGCCGTACCCGCCCTTGTTGTATTCCGAGATTCGCACCCGGCCGCAGAATGTGGCGTAAACCGGATCGCCCGTCTTGAGCGGCAGATCGACGCCCTGATGCTGGCGGCGACGGCGCGGACCGTACTTGCCGCGCGGATGCACCGAGCCCTGATACGGGCAGTGGTAGCCGGTCAGCGAGTCGATCAGGTCGATGACCACCGACTGGGGCATCGACGACATGTCTACCTCCTTGTAGGGGAAGAGCGTCTTCGTGTCCCAGTATTTCTCGAAGATGGTGCTGTCCTTGGCCACTTCGCGGTTGCGGACGTATTTCCATGTGTTGTTGCTGTAGAGCACCACCTGCACCGCGTCGTTGCCTGAGTCGAGCGTGTCGAGGACTACGACGTCGTTGGTATCGAAAATCGACTCGATCTGCTTGGGCGCCAGCCGCAGGCGCAGCGCGGCGATGGAATCCACCGCTGCGGCCTCTTCGGGCGACAGGGCTGCGACGTGCAGCGAATCGGTTTTCTCCGCGGCCTGCGGTTCGGCGGCCGCGGCCGTGAGCGCCGCTACGGCGGCCATACATGTAAGGCAGTATTTTTTCATACGCAGTCTATTGTTGTCTGATAAGTTCCTCGGCGGCTTCCAGCGCCTTGTAAAATTCCTCACCGAAGCGTCGCACGATCGGCTCCCTGAGTGCCTTGTAGACCGGGATTCCCAGTTTCCGTCCGCACTCGCGCGCCGGGGCGCACACCGACCAGCGGTGGTAGTTCAACCCTACCGTGCCGTTCGAAAACCGCATGAGCCGGATCGGATATAAATGGCATGAGATCGGCTTGCGGAACGCCGTCTTCCCCTCCAGCCACGCCTTTTCCACGGCGCAGAGCGTGATGCCGTTCTCCCGGTAGGTATAGGCGCACTCGGCGTCGTCGACCAGCGGCGTGGTCAGGTCCCCGTCCTCGTCCACGACCATGAAGCCCTGCCGCTCGACGGCTTCGATGCCTTCGGGCGTCATGTAGGGCTTGTAGGCTTCGTATTCGCGTTCGAGAATATCGACCTCTTCCGCTTCGAGCGGCGCTCCGGCGTTGCCTTCGACGCAGCAGATGCCCTTGCAGGCCGCGATGTCGCATGCGAAGCACTCGCGCAGCAGGTCGGCGCTTACGATTTTGTCGTCTATCTCGATCATTTGCGGCAGGTGTCGGCGATAACGAGGTCGAACATCTCCCCCAGCGTCATGCCCATGGCCTTCGCCTGCTTGGGCACGATGCTTCCCGCACTCATGCCGGGAATGGAGTTGATCTCTATCATATAGGGTTTGCCTTCGGGCGTGACGATGAAATCGACGCGCACCACGCCCGAACAGCGGCACGCCTTGTAGGCGATGCGTGTCATGCGGTGCAGCTCCTCCGCGATTTCGGGTGCGATCTGCGCCGGGGTTATCTCGTCCGAATACCCTTCGGTGTATTTGGCCTGATAGTCGAAGAAGTCCTTCTTGGAGACGATCTCCGTGATCGGGAACAGATATTCCCGGCCCCCCGCCACCATCATGCCGCAGCCCATTTCGCGGCCTTCGATGCACTCTTCGATCAGCACTTCGTCGCTCTGGGCGAAAGCCGCTTCGACGGCGGGCAGCACCTCGTCGCGCGTGTGGACCTTCGTCACGCCGAACGAACTGCCGCTGGCGTTTGGCTTGATGAAAAGCGGAAGCCCGAATTCGGCGATTACTTCGTCCGGGTCCGCGGTCTCGCCCTTGCAGAGGAAAATTTCACGGGCGAGGTTGATGCCGCGGCCCGCCACGGTGCGCTTGGTGGTGACTTTGTCGAACGTGATGACCGAAGAGGTCATCGAACACGACGAATAGGGAACGCCCATCATGTCCAGATAACCCTGCAGCCTGCCGTCCTCGCCGGGCGTGCCGTGGATAATGATCAGCGCATAGTCGAAAACCTTGCGTTCGCCCTCCACCGTCAGCGAGAAGTCGTTCTTGTCCACCTGCCATTGGCGGCCGTCGGGGGCCGTGTAGTGCCAGTCGCGGTGGTGGAGGTCTATGACCGTAATGTCGTATTTTTCGTGGTCCAGCGCCGATTCGATCTGCGCGGCGCTCTGAAGCGCGATTTCCCGTTCGGGCGAATCGCCGCCCGCCATGAGGGCAATCTTCAAACGTGTCATTGTCAGGGGTTGTATATGTCTTTGTATCTGAATTCCAGTATTTCCTGCACCATCTGCGCATACTGCCGCGCTTCGGCGTGGCTGTCGTCCAGCTGCAGCACGCGGTTGAAGTCGTTGAGCGCCGCGCCCCACTCGTTGAGCCGGTAATGGAGTTTGCCGCGCTCGGTGTACAGTTCCGTATTTTCGGGTTCCGCGGCGATCTGCGCCGTCAGTGCGGCCTTGCGTGCCGCCGGGCTCCAAAGCCCTTTGCGGCGGATGTACTCCGCGACTCCCGCGTCGAGCATCTGCGAGACGTCCTCGCCCCGCTCGATCCGTCCGCGCACCTCCGTCGAGGAGAAATCCTGTAGCGGAGCATCCTCCAGCACGGTGATGCGTCCGGCGAAACGCCCGACCTGCTCGCCGCGGCGGGGATAGACGTATATCGGGTATTCGAGTATTTTTTCGTACTCCTTCCAGCCGTCGAGCCGTTCGAGCTGGTCGGCGCCCATCAGGATCGAAAACTCCATCTCCGCGCCGTGGTTCTCGGTCAGATAGCGCAGCGTGTCGATTGTGTACGAGGGTTTGGGCAGCAGAAACTCCACCACCGAAGGTTTGATCCGCTCCGGCAGGCGCGATGCGGCGCAGGCCCTTTCCGCCATCTCGAAGCGGTCCATTTCGGGCGCCAGTTCGGCGGCCCGCTTGTAGGGGCTTTGGGGCGAGACGACGAGCACCGCTTCGTCGCACAATCCCTGCTCCACGACATATTCGGCCAAGGCGATATGGCCTTTGTGTACGGGGTTGAACGACCCGAAATAGAGCATTACGCGCTTCATGACCGGCCGGTTATGAATTCGTCGATGATGCGGGTGGTCTCGGCGATGGCTTCGTCGAGCGAGTCGTTCACGACGATGTGATCGAATTCGGGGGCTTTCGTCAGCTCGAATTCGGCCTTCGCCACGCGGCGGTCGATCACCTCCGGGGCATCCGTGCCGCGGCCTTCGAGCCTGCGGCGCAGCTCCTCGACCGAAGGCGGCATGACGAATATCGAGCATGCGTCGCCGCCGAAGATACGCTTGAGATTGATGCCGCCGATCACGTCCACGTCGAAAACGATGATGTTGCCTTTGGCCCAGATGCGCTCAACTTCCGAGCGCAGCGTGCCGTAGCAGGTGCCTTTGTAAACCTCTTCCCACTCCACGAACCGGTTTTCGGCCACGGCCTGCATGAACTCTTCGTGCGTCATGAAGTGGTAGTCGCAGCCGTGCCGTTCGCATCCGCGGGGTGCGCGGCTGGTCGCCGAAACCGAAAATTCGAACTGCGGAAAACGCTTCAGCAATTCGCGTACGATGGTGGTTTTTCCCGAACCGCTCGGAGCGGAGAATATTACGACCTTGCCCATTATAATATGTTCAGTACCTGTTCCTTGATCTTTTCCAGCTCATCCTTCATCTTGACTACCAGAATCTGGATGTTCGATTCGTTGGCCTTCGACCCCATGGTGTTGATCTCGCGGCCCATTTCCTGCGCGATGAAGCCCAGTTTGCGGCCCGCGCCCTCTTCGCCCGCGGCCACTTCGCGGAAGTATCTGCAGTGGTTCGCAAGGCGGACCTTCTCTTCGGTGATGTCGAGCTTTTCGAGGTAGAAGATCATCTCCTGCTCCAGCCTGTTGCGGTCCACGTCGGCCTGCAGCTTTTCGAGGTTGTCCAGAATCCGGGCCTTGATCGTCTCCGTGCGGGCCTTTTCGAAAGGCACGACCTCTTCCTTGTAGCTTTCGATCCTGTCCACGCGGCCGAGCAGGTCGGCGATCAGGATGGCGCCTTCCTGCATGCGGAATGCGTCGAGCCGGGCGGCGGCGGCTTCCGTCGCGGCGATCAGCGCCGCATGCTCCTCGTCGGATATGCTCTCCGTTTCGGTCGATATCACTTCGGGCAGACGCATGATGACGGGCACGATGGCGTCGTAGTCGGCGTCGATGCCCGCGAAGGCCAGCGTGTCGGTCATCTGGTGCAGGTATTCGCGGAACACCTCTTTATTTATACGCGCCGGCGTCTCCACGGCCTGCGACTCGACGGTCACGAAGACATCGACCTTGCCGCGCTGGATCGTGCGGGCGATGATATTGCGTATTTCGTATTCCGACTGGCGGTATACGGCCGGCAGCCGCAGTCCGAGGTCGAGCTGTTTGGAGTTGAGCGAGCGGATTTCTACCGTGATCTTTTTATTTTGCAGAGCGGCTTCGCCTTTGCCGAAGCCCGTCATCGATTTTACCATTGCGGCGGATGTTAAGTTTCGGCAAAAGTAATAAAAACAATTCAAAAATGCCGGGTGTTCGGGGCGCCGGGTGAAATTTCTTTGAACAAGTTTTGCACAAGTGTTGTATTCTCAGGAATATTTTATTTATATTTGTGTTAGCAAACTAACAGAATGGAGTTCCGAAACCCTAAATTCACATCAGAATATTATGAAAAAGCACAATTTCAACGCGGGACCGTCGATCCTTGCAGACGAAGTACTTGAAAATGCGGCCAAAGCGATTATCGATTTCAACGGGTCGGGCCTTTCGCTGCTTTCGATTTCGCACCGCACCAAGGATTTCGACGACGTGATGGCCGAAGCCGACGCGCTTTTCCGCGAGATGCTCGACATTCCTGAGAACTACAAGATTTTCTATATCGGCGGCGGCGCCAGCACCTTCTTTTACGAGGTGCCCGCCAACTTCCTCGGTAAGAAAGCAGGTTACGTGAATACCGGCGTCTGGGCGAAGAAAGCCATGAAGGAGGCCAAGCGTTACGGCGAAGTGGAATTGCTGGCGTCGTCCGAAGACCGCAATTTCACCTATATTCCCAAGGGTTTCGCCATCCCCTCCGATCTGGATTACGTGCATATCACCTCCAACAATACGATCTACGGCACCGAGTACCACGAGGACCTCGTTTCGCCCGTTCCCCTGATCGCCGACATGTCGTCGGACATCCTTTCGCGTCCGGTCGATGTGACCAAGTACGCCATGATCTACGGCGGCGCGCAGAAGAACCTCGCCCCTGCGGGCGTTGCGTTCGCCATCATCCGCGAGGATATGCTCGACAAGATCGTGCGCGACCTGCCGACGATGGTTTCGTTCCGCACCCATGTCGAGAACGGCTCGATGTTCAATACGCCGCCCGTGTTCCCGATCTACGTGCTCAAGGAGACCCTCAAGTGGCTTAAGTCGATCGGCGGCGTTCCCGAAATCTACCGCCGCAATCAGGCCAAGGCCGCGCTGCTCTACGACGAGATCGACCGCAACCCGCTCTTCCGCGGCACGGTGGACAAGGAGGACCGCTCGCTGATGAATATCTGTTTCGTGATGGCCGACGGTTACGAGGAGCTGGCTCCCGAATTCATGGAGGCCGCCAAGAGCCGCGGCATCGTGGGCATCAAGGGTCACCGGCTGGTGGGCGGTTTCCGCGCTTCGTGCTACAACGCACTGCCCGTCGAGAGCGTCAGGGTGCTTGTGGAGTGCATGCAGGAGTTCGCCGCCAAACACGCGAAATAACATCCGCCCATGGCGCATTTCTTTACCTTTACACCGAGGAAACGTGCGGCGTCGGACATAGATTTTATTCATTTAATCGAAAATACAGGTATGAAAATATTGGTTGCGACGGAAAAGCCCTTTGCCAAGAAGGCCGTAGACGGCATCCGTCAGATCGTCGAAGGCGCCGGATACGAACTGGCCCTGCTCGAAAAATATACCGACAAATCGGAACTGCTCTCGGCCGTGGCCGACGTGGACGCGCTGATTATCCGCAGCGACAAGGTGACGGCCGAAGTCATCGAAGCGGCGCGGAACCTCAAGATCGTGGTGCGTGCCGGCGCCGGTTACGACAACGTGGACCTCGCGGCGGCTACCGCACGCGGCATCGTGGTGATGAACACTCCGGGCCAGAACTCCAACGCCGTGGCCGAACTGGCGCTCGCCATGATGATTTTCATGGCCCGCAACGGCTTCACGCCCGGCACGGGTTCCGAGATTCAGGGCAAGACCCTCGGCATCCACGCTTACGGCAACGTGGGCCGGCTGGTGGGCCGCAAGGGCAAGGCGATGGGCATGAACGTGATCGCCTACGATCCTTTTATCACCGATTCGGCCGTTTTCGAGGCCGACGGCGTGAAAAAAGTGAATTCGGTCGAAGAATTGTATAAGAACTCGGACTACCTCTCGCTGCATATCCCCGCGACGGAGCAGACCAAAGGCTCGATCGGCTACGACCTGCTGATGTCGATGCCCAAGGGCGCGACGCTGGTCAATACCGCCCGCAAGGAGGTGATCGACGAGCAGGGAGTGATGAAGGCCCTGACCGAACGCGAAGACTTGAAATACATTACCGACATCGCCGCCGGCATCCAGTCCGAGCTGAACGAAAAATTCGGCAGGCGGGTGTTCGCCACGGCGAAGAAGATGGGCGCCGAGACCGCCGAAGCCAACATCAACGCCGGCCTTGCCGCCGCGAATCAGATCGTGGATTTCTTCAAGAACGGCAATACCCGGTTTCAGGTGAACAAATAGTGTATAACATATGAATCATAACATATGGTAAGAATCAAACCTTTCCGGGGAATACGCCCCCCGAAACAGTACGCTTCCGAGGTGGCGTCGCGTCCCTACGACGTGCTGAACTCCGCCGAGGCGAAGGCCGAAGCCACCGAGCGTTCGCTGCTGCACATCATCAAGCCCGAAATCGACTTCGACCCCATTGCGGACGAACATTCGCAGGAGGTTTACGACAAGGCCGTCGAGAATTTCCGCGCATGGCGCAAAAAGGGCTGGCTCGAACAGGATCCCGAAGAGTACTATTATATCTATGCGCAGACGATGGACGGCCGCACGCAGTACGGCCTGACGATGTGCTGCAACTACGAGGATTACCTTTCGGGCGCGATCAAGAAGCACGAACTGACGCGTCCCGACAAGGAGGAGGACCGCATGATCCACGTCCGCAACCAGAAAGCCAATATCGAACCGGTGTTCTTCGCCTACCCCGACAACGCCGAGATCGACGCCATCGTGGCCGGCGTGGTGGAAAACAACGCTCCTGAGTACGATTTTACGGCCGCCGACGGCTTCGGACATAAGTTGTGGGTGATTCGCGACAGGAAGACCAACGACCGCATTACGGAGATTTTCAAGGATATTCCGGCGCTGTACGTCGCCGACGGCCATCACCGCACGGCCGCTGCGGCGCGTGTGGGACAGGAGTGCCAGCGCAGGAATCCCGACCATACGGGGCATGAGGAGTACTGCTACTTCCTTGCCGTGACCTTCCCCGCGGGCCAGCTACGCATCATCGACTACAACCGCGTGGTGAAGGACCTGAACGGTCTGACCTCCGCCCAGCTGCTCGAAAAGCTGGCCGAAAACTTCACCGTCGAGGACAAGGGCGCCGAAGAGTACCGCCCTTCGGGACTGCATAACTTCTCGATGTACCTCGACGGCCGTTGGTACAGCCTGACGGCCAAGCCCGGCACTTACGACGACAACGACCCGATCGGGGTGCTGGACGTCACGGTGCTGTCGAATCTGGTGCTGGACCGGATTCTGGACATCAAAGACCTGCGCACTTCGAAGCGGATCGACTTCGTGGGCGGCATTCGCGGTCTGGGCGAGCTGAAACGCCGCGTGGACAGCGGCGAGATGAAGGCGGCTTTCGCCCTCTATCCCGTCTCGATGCAGCAGCTCATCAACATCGCCGACACGGGCAACATCATGCCTCCGAAGACGACGTGGTTCGAGCCGAAACTCCGCTCCGGCGTGGTGATCCACTCCTTCGAGGAGTAGCCGCCGTCCGCGTTCGATTGAAAGACAGCCTTTTCGGGCTGTCTTTTTTTTGCGGATGCGCCGGAATCGCTATCTTGCAGTAATGCTGGTCTTTTCCGTGTGGAGCCTCTTTTTCCTCGTCTGGTTCTGCATCGGCGGCCATAGGGGCGAAAATAAATACGGACCCGATCCCAAGGCGGAATAAAACCTCCGAAATGTTTTGTGTGCAGAGCGTTCGGGATGCTGGATTCCGGCCGCACTGCTTTCACTTATCCGTTTTTCGTGATAAGATTTGTTGCATTCGTTTAGAATCTTCGGGATTTTTTTATATATTTGTAAGGAACTTAACAAAACTACGGCTTATGGCTAAAATAAAAGGAACAGTCGTTGTCGATAAGGAACGCTGCAAAGGATGCGGAGTGTGCGTCGCTTCGTGTCCGTGCAATGTGCTGGGCATGTCGGCTGAGGTGAACAGCAAGGGCTACCCCGTGGCCCGGATGGCAAATCCCGACGCCTGCATAGGCTGCGCTTCGTGCGCGGTGATTTGCCCGGACAGCGTCATCACGGTTTATCGTCAAAAAATCGAGTAAGCTATGGCAGAGAAAGAGGTAAAACTGATGAAAGGCAACGAAGTGATCGCCCATGCGGCGATCCGTTACGGTTGCGACGGATATTTCGGCTACCCGATCACGCCCCAGTCGGAGGTGATGGAGACGCTGATGGAACTCAAACCGTGGGAAACCACGGGCATGGTCGTGCTGCAGGCCGAATCGGAGATCTCGTCGATCAACATGGTCTACGGCGGCGCATCGACCGGCAAACGGGTGATGACCTCCTCGTCTAGCCCCGGCGTCAGCCTGATGTCCGAGGGGCTTAGCTATCTGGCGGGCGCCGAGCTGCCCTGCCTGATTATCAACTGCCAGCGCGGCGGTCCGGGGCTGGGCACCATCCAGCCTTCGCAGGGCGACTATTTCCAAGCCTGCAAGGGCGGCGGTCACGGCGACTTCCACCTGATCGTGCTGGCGCCCAATTCCGTGCAGGAGATGCACGACCACGTGGCCGTCGCGTTCGATCTGGCGTTCAAGTACCGCAATCCGGCGCTGATTTTGGCCGACGGCGCCATCGGACAGATGATGGAGAAAGTGGTGCTCGCGCCGCAGCGTCCCCGCAAGACCGACGAGGAGATCGCCGCCGAGTGCAAGTCGTGGGCGACCTACGGCAAACCCGCCGACCGTCAGCGCAATATCGTGACATCGCTGGAACTGCAGTCCGAGAAGATGGAGATCATCAACAAACGCCTTCAGGAGAAATACAAGGCCCTTGAAGAGAACGAGGTGCGCTACGAAGCGATCGACTGCGACGATGCCGATTACGTCATCGTGGCGTTCGGCTCGTCGGCCCGCATCTGCTCGGCCACGGTCGAGATGGCGCGCGCCGAAGGACTCAAGGTCGGCCTGCTGCGTCCGATCACCCTCTACCCTTTCCCCAAGAAGCCGCTTGCCGAACTGGCCGCGCGCGGCGTGAAGGGCTTCCTCTCCGCCGAGCTGAATGCGGGTCAGATGGTCGAGGACGTTCGGCTGGCCGTGAACGGCGCGGCTCCCGTCGAGCATTTCGGCCGTCAGGGCGGTATGATGTTCGCTCCCGATGAGGTGCTTGCCGCACTCAAGGAAAAACTGATTAAAAAGTAAAGACTATGGCAGAGGTTGAAATCAAAAAGGAGAATCTGGTTTATGTCAAACCGAAGCTCATTACCGACAACGTCATGCACTACTGCCCCGGCTGTAGTCACGGTACGGTACACAAACTGATTGCGGAGGTCATCGAAGAGATGGGTCTCGAAGAGAAGACCGTGGGCGTTTCGCCCGTGGGCTGCTCCGTATTCGCATACAATTACATCGACATCGACTGGATCGAAGCGGCGCATGGACGCGCGCTGGCCGTCGCTACGGCCGTTAAACGGCTGCATCCCGGCAATCTGGTCTTCACCTATCAGGGCGACGGCGACCTGTCGGCCATCGGCACCGCGGAGTCGATCCATGCGGCCGCCCGCGGCGAGAATGTCGTGGCGGTCTACATCAACAACGCCATCTACGGCATGACGGGCGGCCAGATGGCTCCGACTACCCTGCTGGGCATGAAGACCGCGACGACCCCCTACGGCCGCGATCCGCGTCTGAACGGCTATCCCTACAAGATCGCCGAGATGATGGCCCACCTCGACGGCGCTACCTTCATCACGCGCCAGAGCGTGCATACGCCGGCCAACGTGCGCAAGTGCAAGAAGGCGATCCGCAAGGCGTTCGAGAATTCGATGGCCGGCAAAGGCTTCTCGCTGGTCGAGGTCGTTTCGACCTGCAACAGCGGCTGGAAACTTTCGCCCGTCGCGTCGAACGAGTGGCTTGAGCAGAACATGCTGCCCTTCTATCCGCTGGGCGATATCAAGGACGTAAAATAAGAGGACCGATATGAAAGAGACTTTAATTATCGCAGGATTCGGAGGACAGGGCGTCCTCTCGATGGGCAAGATACTGGCCTATTCGGGCGTCATGCAGGATTTCGAAGTTACGTGGATGCCCTCTTACGGTCCCGAAATGCGCGGCGGCACGGCCAACGTGACGGTGATCCTTTCGGACCGGAAGATTTCGTCGCCTATCGCCCATGAATTCGATACGGCGATCATCCTGAATCAGCAGTCGATGGAGAAATTCGAACCGATGGTAAAGCCGGGCGGCGTGCTGATCTACGATACCAACGGCATCACGCGCCACCCCGTGCGTACCGACATCGAGGTTTACTCGATCGACGCCACGGCCGAGTGCGCGAAGATGGGCCAGGCCAAGCTGTTCAACACGATGATCCTGGGCGGGTATCTGAAAGTGCGCCCCGTGGTCGAGATGGAGAATGTGATGGTCGGGTTGAAAAAGTCGCTTCCCGAACGTGCGTGGAAGATGCTCCCGGCCAACGAGGAGGCCATCCGCCACGGCGGCGAGATCATCCGCAAGGTGCGATGATGCTATTATGGTATTGATTGAAAAACGGGAAACAAAAATGTTTCCCGTTTTTGCTATTTCATGTTTCCACTATTAATTTTATGCGAGGGAATGTCAACACCGTATTGGCGCTTAAAAGCTTCTTTGACGGCTTCTCTTCCGGCATTAGTGAACATGGGATTAATATGATTCCCAACAATATTGACCCCGGTTCCTTTTGATATTTTGGTGCCATCGGGTAAAAGAATGTCGAACAATGTTTTGATAATCCAAGTTGCCATAATACAAAATTAGAAGTTTGAAAAAAAGAGAGAGGCATATAAAAAACGCAGGCTAAACTTTTATTTGCTTATCGAGGTCTTCGACTACCTTGCAGACAAATAAATGAGTAAAGCCCACGTTGGAACGTGAGCGTTTACACTTTACTCTTGTCTGCTCTGAAATTGTCGAAGTTTCGATAAGCAAGAAATAAAGCTAACGCTTTTTATATGTATGTACCGGCGCTTTTAGTGCGGAGACGGTACGTGTGTTTCGATAAGTTAATCATTACTATATATCCATAGGCAACGCTTTTTAGAGTTATTCGAACAAATATACGAATAATTTCAAAAAGTGAAGTCTCCGAATGCCGCTTTTTCGCATTTTTCGGACCGGACGTATTGGTTGCCTTTTGCGGTCGTAAGCGAATCCGCCGTTTGTGTAGACCGATCCGTACAGGAACGTAAATCGGTGAATAACATATTCTTAAAATTATTATCTTAGCGTACGACGAAGAATTTGCGGATGCGGGGCATTGATTTTGCATGTCCGGACATATACATTAAATCATTCAGTTATGGACAAGAACGAACAGCAAATGCCGCGTCTGGGCGAACCCGTTCCGGCATTCGAAGCGATGACGACGCAGGGGAAGGTCAGCTTCCCGGCCGATTACAAAGGCAAATGGGTGATTCTTTTCAGCCACCCTGCCGATTTCACGCCTATCTGCACCTCGGAGGTGCTTACTTTCGGCGCCCGCACTGCGGAGTTCAAGGCGCTGAACTGCGAGCTGATCGGTCTTTCGGTGGACAGCCGCAACAGCCATATCGCGTGGCTGCGCACGATCCGCGAAAAGATCGAATACAAGGGCATGAAGGATATAAAGGTGGAATTTCCGATTATCGACGACGTGTCGATGAAGGTTGCCAATCTCTACGGCATGATCCAGCCCGGCGAAAGCCAGACCGCTGCCGTGCGCGCCGTGTTCTTCGTCGATCCCAAGGGCGTGCTGCGGGCGATGATCTATTATCCGCTGGCGCTGGGCCGCAATTTCGACGAAATCAAGCGCGTGCTGGTGGGCTTGCAGGCCATCGACGCGTTCGGCGTGGCGATGCCGGCCGACTGGCGTCCGGGCGACGAGGTGATCGTTCCGATGAAGGGCGAGGACATGAACGACCAGCCTGAAGGCGTGAAGTGCTACGACTGGTTCTTCTGTACGCGCCCGCTGCCGAAGGAAGAGATCGAAAAGAAACTCGGCAAAGGATACGAAATCAAAGGATAATCGAAAGGGGCTTGCGCAAGCCCCTTTTTTATTGATATATTCCTGCCGATCGCCGGATGAGGTTATTTCTGAAACCGGTACTGTCCGATGTCCCGCAGTCCGAGCAGCAGCTCGCGCACCGGAAGCCGTTTTTTACCGGCTATCTGCAACTCGCCGAGGGTGATCCACCCGTCGGCGCATGCCACGCGGATAAAGGTGCGTCCGTCGCTTTCGACGGTTCCTGCCGCTTTGTTGTGCGCCGCCCCTTCGAACGCCGCCGCATAAATTTTCGCCGTGAGGGATGCCGTTTCGCCCTCTTTGCGCATTTCGGTCCATGCGGCCGGATAGGGCGAAAGCCCGCGTACGAAGTTCACGATCCGCCGTCCCTCCCACGACCAGTCGATCCGGCAGTCCTCCTTGAAGATCTTGGGCGCAGGATGCAGGCGGCTCTCGTCGATTCCCGTCTGCTCCATGGGCTGAATATCCCCTGCGGCGATGCGGTCCACGGTCTCGGTCACGAGCGCCGTTCCGGTGTGCATCAGTTTGTCGTACATCGTGCCCACGTTGTCTTCCGGAAGAATCGGCACGCGCACCTGCGCGATGATCGCGCCTTTGTCTATTTCGTGGTTGAGCAGGAACGTCGTGACGCCGGTCTCTGTTTCTCCGTTGATGACGGCCCAGTTGATCGGCGCGGCCCCGCGGTACTGCGGAAGCAGCGAGGCGTGCAGGTTGAATGTTCCCAGCCGCGGCATGGCCCAGATCACTTCGGGAAGCATGCGGAACGCGATGACGATCCCCAGATCGGGTTTCAGCGCCTGCATGGCTTCGACGAACTCCGGTGCTTTCAGCTTTTCGGGCTGCAATACCGGAAGTCCCAGTTCGAGCGCGGCCAGCTTAACCTCGCTCTGATGCAGTTTCTGGCCCCGTCCGGCGGGTTTGTCGGGCGTTGTGACCACGGCCACGACGTTGTAGCCCCCGGCGACCAGCGCCCGGAGCGACGGTACGGCGAATTCGGGCGTACCCATAAATACGATGCGCAGCTCTTTCGGATTCATTGTTCTTCGTATGTTATGCTTCGTCTCTTGTGCGTAATGCGGGCCTTCTGAGCCGGGTTATTTCTTGTCCAGTCCGAGCGTGTGGTGCATGCGCTCCTCCTTCGTCTTCAGGTAGCGCAGGTTGTGCTCGTTGGGGGCGATGACCACCGGCACGATCTCGTCGATCCGCAGTCCGTAGCCCTCCAGCCCGGCCCTTTTGAGCGGGTTGTTGGTCATCAGCCGCATGTGCTTGATGCCCATTTCGCGGATGATGCTCGCGCCGATGCCGTAGTCGCGCTCGTCCACGCCGAAGCCCAGCTGCACGTTGGCGTCCACGGTGTCCAGTCCCTCGTCCTGAAGCTTGTATGCCTTGATTTTGTTGCAGAGTCCGATGCCGCGCCCCTCCTGCTGGAGGTAGATGATCGCGCCCTTACCCTCCTTTTCGATCATGCGCATCGCTTCGTGCAGCTGGTCGCCGCAGTCGCAGCGGCACGAGCCGAAGATGTCGCCCGTGGCGCATGACGAGTGTACGCGGGTCAGCACCGGTTCGTCCTCGGTCCATTCGCCTTTGGTCAGCGCCACATGCTCCAGCCCGTTGCTCTTCTGGCGGAACGGCGTGATGCGGAAATCGCCCCATGCGGTCGGCAGGTCCACGGTTTCGCCCTTCTCGACGATGGATTCCTCCTTCAGCCGGTATGAGATCAGCGACGCGATCGAGATGATTTTGAGGTCGAATTTCTTGGCGATCTCGATCAGCTGCGGCAGACGGGCCATCGTGCCGTCTTCGTTCATGATTTCGATCAGCGCACCCGCGGGCTGCAAGCCTGCCAGCCGCGCAAGGTCGATCGCCGCTTCGGTATGTCCCGGACGGCGGAGTACGCCTTTCTGGCGTGCGCGCAGGGGGTTGATATGTCCCGGACGGCCCAAGTCCGTGGCCCGCGTGGCCGGGTCGGCCAGCGCGCGGATCGTCGCCGCACGGTCGTGGATCGAGACGCCCGTTGTGCAGTCGTGGCCCAGCAGATCGACGGTCACTGTAAAGGGAGTCCCCAGCAGCGAGGTGTTGTTCTCCTCCATCATGTTGAGGCCGAGTTCGGCGCAGCGGTCCTCCGAAAGCGGTGCGCAGAGTACGCCGCGGCCCTCCTTGAGCATGAAATTCACGATTTCGGGGGTTATTTTCTCCGCCGCTACGATGAAGTCGCCTTCGTTTTCGCGGTCTTCGTCATCGACGACGATCACTATTTTGCCGTTGCGGAAATCTTCGATAACCTCTTCCACACTATTCAGAATCGTGCTTTTTGCCATTTCGTTTGAGTTTTATAGCGTTTTTCAATTTGTTGATCGCGGGTCGCATGCGTTCGTAGAGCGCCTTGAATTTTCCGGCGTACCAGTCCGTGTCGAGCAGCGCCGAGTCGTTCGTGGCCTTGTAGGTCAGGTAGATCGCTATGGGCGTGAGGATGAACGTCGAGAGCCACATGCCGTATACGGCGTCCCAGCTCCCCTCCTTGGCCAGTTTCTCGCCTGACAGGCTGATGATGTAGTAGATCACGAAGAAGATGATCGACACGACGACCGGAAGTCCCAGTCCGCCCTTGCGGATGATGGCGCCGAGCGGTGCGCCGATCAGGAAGAAGATCATAATCGACACCGGCAGCGACATCTTCTTGTGCCATTCGACTTTGCTGCGGTAGAGCTGGTTGAGCGCCTCTTTTGCCGCCGACTCGTCGAACGAGAACATGTTGCGGGAGTTCTTGGCCAGCGTGCGCGCCTGATTCCATACGCGCTCCTTTTCCCGCATCTGCAACGTAGCGATGGAGTCCATCGCCGCCATGTCGCGGAACCGGCTCTTGTCGATGCGGAGACTGTCGGGCTGCGGGAGCACCGAGTTGTCGCGGGAGAAAATCTGCTCCTTGAGCAGCGGTTCGTACGAGCGCGTCGTCGCGCTGTTCACCATTTTTTCGAGCGAGTCGATGTCGTGCTGCAGCTCGTTGATATTCTTCGTCTGGCTGTTCGAAAACTGGTTGGCGTCGGTGCGGCCCATCGCGAAGCCCTCCATCGGGATCACCTGATCCTGCTTCTCGAAGATATGGTGGCGCAGTTTGCTCTGGGTGAACCACTGGCTGCTGCGGGTCTGCTCGTAGGTCTCGCCGTTGAAAAGCGTCACCAGCAGGTATTTCTTGTCGTCCGAAAGACGGATGTATCCCGAATCGGCCACGATGGTGTTCATGTCGCCGTTGGCCGCGCGGTTGTCGTATATCAGCACGTCGTGCAGCAGATGCGTTTCGGGTTCCTGCCTGCTGACGCGGATCGACATGTTGTCGATGCCGTTGAAGAACAGTCCGTCCTGAAATTCGAGACTCTGTTTCTGCTGGCGGATGTCGTACAGGATGCTGAACACCTTTTTGTTGGCGTACGGCACGAGGTTGTTGCCGATGAAGAAGCTGCCCACGGAGATCAGGCTTACCAGAATAATCAGCGGCTTGGTGATGCGTATGAGCGACATGCCGGCCGACTTCATGGCCAGCAGCTCGTAGTTCTCGCCCAGATTGCCCATGGTCATGATGGCCGCCAGCAGCATGGCCAGCGGCAGTCCCAGCGGGATCATGTTGGCCATGAAGTAGGTCATCAGCTCGATGATGATGCCTGCGCTGAGTCCTTTGCCCACCAGCTCGTCGATGTAACGCCACACGATGTTCATCATCAGGACGAACATCACGATGAAAAACGTGAGGACCATCGGCCCCAAGTAGGCTTTCAGTACGAGTTTATGGATGGTTTTCATGCGGCGGCACCGGCTTTTTTGTTACGCAAAGGTAATAGTTTTACTACAATAAGCGTAAGGGTGAGTGTAAATATTATGGCTGCTCCGGGCGGAACTTCGAAATTGTAGCTTGCGACGAGTCCCGCGACGTTGCCCGCCACGGCGACCAGCGGCGCGCAGAGCGCGATGGTCCGGTACGAGCGCGAGAGCGAATTGACGATGGCCATGGGCATCGTGAGCAGCGAAATCAGCAGGACGATTCCCATGATGCGGATCGAGAGGACGATCGTCACGGCGATCAGCGCCGCCATCACGTAGGAGATCACGCGGGTCGGAATGCCCCGGCTGCGGGCGAAATCGCGGTCGAAGGCCACGTACATCACCGGCCGCAGCCATAGCAGCGCTCCGGCGATGATAAACAGCGTCAGTACGGCCAGCGCCGTGACGTCGCCGTGCGTCACGGTGACGATGCTGCCGAACAGGTATGCGGAGAGATCGCCCGACGTGTAGCCCGGCCGCAGGCTCATGAAGAGCGCGCCGACGGCCATGCCCACCGACCAGATGATGCCGATGGCCGAATCTTCGCGGATGCGGCCCCTGCTGCCGGCCCATTCGATGCCCAGCGCCGAGAGTACGGCGAAGATCATCGCCCCGGCGATCGGGTCGGTGCCGAGGTAAAACGCGATGCCCAGTCCGCCGAACGAGGAATGCGTGATGCCTCCGGCGAGGAAAACCATCCGGCGGCATACGACATAGGTGCCTATCACGCCGCACGTTATGCCCGAAAGGACACACGCCGCCAGCGCGTTCGACAAGTAGCCGTATTGAATCAGGTCGCTGAAAAATTCCATGCCTCGCTCCTTATATTGCGCGCAAATTTACGCTTTTTTCTCGGAAAAGCCCTCCCTTTTCGCACAGTTTTCGTAATTTCGCCCGGTAAATAACGACAATTTATGCAACAACGCAGAGTAAATTTCCACACCCTCGGCTGCAAACTCAACTTTTCGGAAAGCTCGACCCTCGCGCGGGAGTTCGAGCGCGGCGGTTTCGTGCGCGTCGCACCCGACGCCGAGGCCGACATATGCGTCATCAACAGCTGTTCGGTCACGGAACACGCCGACAAGAAATGCCGCAACCTGATCCGCAAACTCCACCGCCGCAATCCCGGTGCCATCATCGCCGTGACGGGCTGTTACGCGCAGCTCAAACCGCAGGAAATAGCGGCGATCGAAGGTGTTGATATCGTGCTGAGCAATAATGATAAAGGAATGTTATATAAACGGGTGGTCGAACTCTCCGGCAAGGGCCGTGCGCAGATCTACAGCTGCGATACCGAATCGCTCACTTCGTTCTTTGCGGCCTTTTCGAGCGGCGACCGCACGCGCGCTTTCCTCAAGGTGCAGGACGGCTGCGACTACAAGTGCGCCTACTGTACGATCCACTATGCCCGCGGCGGCAGCCGCAATATGCCGATCGCGGACCTCGTCGCCGAAGCCCGCCAGATCGCCGCGGCCGGACAGAAGGAGATCGTCATCACGGGAATCAACACGGGGGATTTCGGCCGTACGACGGGCGAGCGTTTCATCGACCTGCTGCGTGCGCTCAACGAAGTCGAAGGCATCGAACGCTACCGGATTTCGTCCATCGAACCTAATCTTCTAACGGACGAAATCATAGCGTTTTGCGCCACGTCACCTAAATTCCAGCATCACTTCCATATTCCGCTCCAGAGCGGCTCGGACAAAATTCTCGGACTGATGCGCCGCCGCTATACCACGGCGCGTTTCGCCGACCGCATCGCCGCCGTGCGCGCCCTGATGCCCGACGCCTTCATCGGCATCGACGTCATCGTCGGCTTTCCCGGCGAAACCGAGGAGGATTTCCGCACGACGTACGATTTTCTGGAGGGACTCAAGCCCGCTTTCCTTCACATATTTCCTTTTTCGGAGCGTCCCGGAACGCCTGCCGTCGATATGCCCGGCAAGGTGCAGCCGTCGGTGGCGACGCGCCGCGTCGCCGAACTGGAAGAACTTTGCGGGCGGCTGCACGGCGCATTCTGCGCCAAAGCCGTCGGCTCCGAGGATACCGTGCTGTTCGAAAGCACCCTGCGCGGCGGCATGATGTTCGGCTATACGGGCAGCTACCGCCGGGTGAAGGCCCCCTACGACCGGACGCGCATCAACGCCATTTGCCGGGTGCGCTTCGGGGCGATGGACGAATCTCACGATCTGATGGGTGATATTCTCGATTAATTCACTATATTTGCATTGATAAAATCAAAAGAAGTATGACGGGTATGCGCAGAAGAGTGACGATCGGTTTTTTGAGTATCGTCTGCCTGCTGTTTTTTTCGGGGATGGTCTCGTTCGTGGAACTGAGCCACCTGAGCCGCGATACGGGCGAAATCCTCAAGGCCAACAAGCGTAACATCGAGCTGGCCAAGGAGATGCTCGACGCCGCCTATGAGCAGAACGTGGCGCTTATCCGCCTTTCGGTGTTCGGAGACAACTCCTACGACAGCCTTTGCCGGTCGAGTATGGAGCGGTTGGAGAACACGCTGCTCGTGGCCCAGAGCGAAGCCCTCGACAAGTCGTTTCTCGACTCGCTGGCTTTCGCGACGACCGAGCTGCGCCTGCTGACCGACAACTACCTCGCTTTCGGAGCGCATGCCGCGGCGAATCCGGCCGCGCCCGATTCGGTGGGCCGCAGCTGGTATGACAGCGAATACGAAGTCCTCTACGGCCGTCTGACCGCTGCCATCAAGAACTATATGACCTCGACGCAGAGTTCGCTGGCTCCGCGTGCCGAGCAGATGAAGAAAAACGCCTACCGGGCCGTTACGCCGGTGCTGATCTCGCTCGTGGTGATGATCGCCATCGTGCTGATGCTCTACTACTTCATGTCGGTCTACTGCGTCAACCCCATCATCCGGATGAACAAGGGGCTGGGCGACTACCTCTCGTTCCGCGTGCCGTTCGCCGTCAAGGCCGACTGCAAGGACGAGGTCTTGGAGCTGAAGGAGAAGATCGAGACCCTGATAACCGTTTCCAAGCAGCCAAAATCCTGATTGCGATGCGAGTAGACGTGGTTTTGCGATATGTCGGGGTCGTGATGCTTTTCATCGCGCTGTTCATGCTGTTGTCGGCGGGGATTTCCTTTGTCAGCGGCATGGATTCGGCGTTCTATCCCCTGCTGCTCGCGTCGCTGCTCACGGCCCTCTTGGGGGCGTTTCCGCTGATCTTCGTCGAACGTACGCAGCAGATCACCAACAAGGAGGGATTCTGCATCGTGGTCGGCTCGTGGCTGGTCGCCTGTCTGGTCGGCATGTTCCCCTACCTGATCTGGGGCGGGGAGTTCAGTCTGGTGAACGCTTGGTTCGAAAGCGTTTCGGGCTTTACGACGACCGGATCGACGATCCTGAACGATATCGAGGTGCTGCCGCGGGGGCTGCAGTTCTGGCGCATGTCCTCGACGTGGATCGGGGGTATGGGCGTAGTCATGTTCGCCCTGCTGATCCTCCCCTCGCTGGGGCGCAACAAGATGACGCTGTCGAGCGTCGAGCTTTCGACCTTGGCCAAGGATAATTACCGCTACCGGACCCAGATCATCGTGCAGATACTGCTGGTAGTCTATGTGGGGCTTACGGTGCTGACGACGGTGCTGCTCAAAATGGCGGGCATGAACTGGTTCGATTCGCTCTGCCACGCCATGTCGGCGTGCGCCACGAGCGGTTTTTCGACCAAGAACGCCAGCATCGCCTATTTCAACAGTCCGATGATCGACACGATCCTGATCTTCGCCATGGCTACGGCGGGTATCCACTTCGGACTGATCTATGCGACGGTGACCGGCAAACGCAACAACATATTCCGTTCGGAGGTGACGCGCTGGTATCTTATCATGTTGCTGGGCGGCGGCCTGCTGATCGCCGTCAGTCTCTTCGCCGCCAACATATACCCTACGTTTTCGGCCGCGTTCCATCATGCGCTTTTCCAGTTCGTGTCGCTTGTCACGACGACGGGATTCGCCACGGCCGACTCCAACCAATGGACGTCGTTTGCGGTTATCCTGCTGATTTTCGGTTCGATCGTGTGCGCCTGCGCGGGTTCCACCGCGGGCGGCATCAAGACCAACCGGCTGGTGCTGGCGATGAAGATGATGCGCACGCGCCTGCGCCAGCAGCAGCACCCCAACGCGATCATCCGCATCAAGCTGGACGGGGTCATTCAGGAGAACGAAGCGCTCCATTCGGTCATGATATTTATCGTCGCATACCTGATGCTGATTCTCGCCGGCACGGTGCTGGGGACGATGTTCGGCGTCGATCTGATGACCAGCTTCTCCGGCTCGGTGGCTTCGATCGGCAATGTCGGTCCCGGATTCGGCCAAGTCGGGGCGATGGATAATTTTTCGTCCGTGCCGGGCGTTTTCAAGATATCCAGTTCGCTGCTGATGCTTCTGGGGCGTCTGGAGATTTTCGGGCTTATACAACTCTTTTTCATTAAATGGTGGAGGTAACCGGAATGTTGGTTCGTAAAACTTGCATATTGTTTCTGTTCGCGGCGCTTCTGGGCGCCGGAAGCCTGCGTGCGCAGCAGCTTTCAGTCGAAGCCCGCATCGCGGGGCTCGAAAGCAACGAGGAGTATATGTCGCTTCTGCGCGAGGATGCGCAACTGCAGATGCGCGAAGATTCGATCGTCAATGCCGTGGAACGCGCCCGGCGGCAGCTGCGCGAGAACCCGGCGGGCCGCCAGCAGTATTCGCAGGATATTCTGCAGCTCGAAAGCCGGATATTCGAAATCCGCAATGCCAAGGGCCGCCTGATCGACCGTATCAACACCATCGAGCAGGAGTGGGTGCTCGCCAACCTGAACGGCGCGGCGTCTCAGCCGGCGGGGCCTGCCGCGGAAAATCCGGCGGCGGAGATTCCCGATTCGCTCAAGGTGCGCAATCTGGTCAGCAATCCCTATTTCCGGGAGCAGCTCCCGGAGGCCGACTATGCCGCGCTCGTCGAAGCGCAGCGGCTGGAACTCGATGCCGTGGATTACGTGAACCGCTATTTTGCCAATTACGGCACGATTTCCGAGCTGGCCGAAGCTTACGCCGCGGCGCAGGCCGAAGCCGATGCGGCGGAGATTTACGACAAATACAAGACCCTGCAGGGCGTCAACCGCGTGCTGGCCGATTCGCTCTCCGACGCATGGAACTACATCTTCGACAACAAGAGCTATGCTTACGGCTACCTGATGGACAAGCTGGGGCGGGACGCGATTCTTTCCCGCGAGGAGGAGCGGCTCTCGGAGGCCGCCCGTCAGCTCTCGGAACTGCGCGGCGAGACCGCTTCGGACGCCGTGACCGACTATTTCCTGCGCAAGAAGGTGCTCGTCGGGTATGAAACCTCCGTGGCCGATATGCTGGGGCTGACCTCCGCGCGCGATTCGCTGCGGGGCGTGACGGCGCAGCTGGAGGGCATCGACTTCCGGCTGCCCCGGATCGACGTCGCAGAGCGTTATTTCCTCGATTACGACAGCGTTTCCTTCTCCTCGACGCCGAAGTACAGCTATCAGCATCCCATTCCCAAATGCAAGGTCTACGAGCACGGGACGATATACCGCATCCTGCTCGGCACGTTCAATACCAAGCGCGCCGTATCGACCTTCCGGGGCGTTTACCCGCTCTCCTATCTGGTCAACGATGACAGGAAATGGTGTTACTACGCCGGAGGTTTCGCCACGAGGGAGGAGGCCGAAGCGGCCCAAAAGCTGCTGAAGGCCCGTGGTTTCGTCCGCCCCGAAATCGTCGTGTGGACCGACGGCGAGTACCGCAATCTTTCGAAGGACCCCGAAGCGCAGCATATCGCCTACCGGGTCGAGATCGTCAGCTCCGAAGCGCTTTCCGACGCGGTGAAGGCGGCGATTACGGATACGGCCGAGGGGTGCGAGCTTTCGCGCGTGGGACAGCAGCTCTTCGTCGTCGGGACGTTCGACGACAAGGCCGTGGCCGACCGCGTGGCGGCCGCGGTGACGCAGACCGACCCGGCTTTGGAAATAAAAGTCGCTGAAATTGCGGAATAATTGATTTTAATTCCTATCTTTAGTCCAATATTCAACAACTTCCCTATGACGATGTTCTATATTGTACTCCTCATCTTTTTCGGACTGCTTTTTCTGGTGGCGGAGCTGGTCCTGCTGCCGGGCGTGTCGATCGGCGCGATTCTGGCGCTGGTCTGCTACGGCAGTTCGATCTACCTCGCATTCCGCGATCTCGGCCCCGTCGCCGGTTCGGTGGTCGTGTTGGTTATTCTGGTGTTGTCGCTGATCGCCACCGTCGTTTCGCTGCGCGCCAAGACGTGGCAGCGCTTCTCGCTCAAACAGAAAATCAATTCGTCGAGCATGCCTACCCTGCCCGAACAGGAGCTGAGCGTCGGCGACCGCGGCACGACCCTCTCGCGCCTTTCGCCGATGGGCAAGATCGAGGTGAAAGGACGGACTTATGAGGCCAAATCCTTGGGCGCCTATGTGGACCCCCGGAAGGAGATCGAAGTCGTCGGGTTCGAGAATTTCAGCGTCATCGTAAAAACAACCAAATAAAAACAAAAAACTATGGATTTTCAGGGTGGATTGATCGTTCTTATAATTTTCGTGAGCCTCTTTGCGATCTGGCTCATCTTCTATTTTATACCCGTAGGACTCTGGTTCTCGGCGTTGGTGTCGGGCGTGAGGATCAGCCTGCTGCAGCTTATCCTGATGCGCTGGCGCAAGGTGCCGCCCTCGACGATCGTCTCTTCGATGATCGAGAGCACGAAAGCCGGCTTGAGTCTCGATCCCAACGAACTGGAGGCCCATTACCTCGCGGGCGGCAACGTCACCAACGTCGTGCATGCACTGGTATCGGCCCAGAAAGCCAACATCATGCTCGACTTCAAGATGGCCACGGCCATCGACCTCGCGGGCCGCGACGTGTTCGAGGCCGTGCAGATGTCGGTGAACCCCAAGGTCATCAACACCCCGCCCGTAGCGGCTGTCGCCAAGGACGGCATCCAGCTGATCGCCAAGGCCCGCGTTACGGTGCGCGCCAATATCAAACAGCTGGTCGGCGGCGCCGGCGAGGAGACCGTGCTGGCGCGTGTCGGCGAGGGCATCGTCTCGTCGATCGGTTCGGCGGCTTCGCATAAGATCGTGCTGGAGAATCCCGATTCGATTTCGCGCGTGGTGCTCGAAAAGGGACTCGACGCCGGCACGGCGTTCGAAATCCTTTCGATCGACATCGCCGATATCGACGTGGGCAAGAACATCGGCGCCCAGCTGCAGATGGATCAGGCGCAGGCCGACAAGAACATCGCGCAGGCCAAGGCCGAGGAGCGCCGCGCCATGGCTGTCGCCTTGGAACAGGAAAACAAGGCCAAGGCGCAGGACGCCCGCGCCAAGGTGATTCTCGCCGAAGCCGAGGTGCCGCTGGCCATGGCCGAAGCGTTCCGCAACGGCAATCTGGGGATCATGGATTACTACAAAATGAAAAACATCATGGCCGACACGACGATGCGCGAGACGATCGCACGGCCGGAGAAGAAATAACCCGTAACGGGCCGATTCGGGGGTACGTCTGTGCGTACCCCTTTTTTGTCGCCCTGAAATGCTGCGAACCATGAAGAAGATTTTTATTTTGCTGTTTCTCGGAGCCGGCGTCTCCGCCGCTGCGCAGACGCCGTTCGCCGACTGTTTTTTCGACAAAACGATGCGCTTCGACTACTATCACGCCGGAGACAGCCGCTCGGAGGAGTATTTCTTCGACGCGCTGAAGGAGGAGCCTTACTGGGCAGGGTCTAAGGTCTCGCTGGTCGATACGACCGGATACGGCAACCAGTTTTTTCGCATCGTGGACCGGGCGTCGGGCCGGGAGATCTATTCCCGCGGCTTCTGCACGCTTTTCAACGAGTGGCAGAGTACGCCCGAAGCCGACAGCGTGCGCCGCTCCTATCCCGAATCGGTGGTGTTCCCCTATCCCAAACGTCCGTGCCGGATCGAGATTTTCACCCGCAACGGCAAAGGGCGTTTCGAGAAGCGTTTCAGCCAGAATATCGACCCCGATTCCTATTTTATCGAGCGGTTCACGCCCCGCTGCGAGACGTTCGAGGTGATGTATTCCGGCAATTCGGCGCAGCGTGTGGACATCGTCCTGCTGCCTGAGGGCTACGGGGCCGGCGAGCGGGCCAAATTCGAGTCGGCCTGCCGCACGTTCGCCGACGAATTTTTCAGCTATTCGCCCTATAAGGAGAACGCCGCGCGCTTCAACGTCCGCGCCGTGTGGGCTCCCTCCGACGATTCGGGCGTGACCATCCCCGGTGAAAACGTCTGGCGCAATACGGCCTGCGGCGCGAGTTTCTATACCTTCGATTCGGAACGCTACCAGATGGTGACCGATTTCCAGCGTCTGCGCGACATGGCGGCGCATGTGCCTTACGATTATATCTATGTGCTTTCGAACACACAGAAATACGGTGGCGGCGGGATTTTCAACTTTTACGGCATCAGCGCCGCGCACCACCCCACGCGCACCGGAAAAATCCATGTCCACGAGTTCGGCCATCTGCTGCTGGGGCTGGGCGACGAATATGTCGGCACGACCTCCTATGACGACATGTACGCGAAAAGTATCGAACCGTGGGAACCCAACCTGACGACGCTCGTCGGGTTCGAGGATAAATTCTGGAGCCGGATGGTGGCGGAGGGAACTCCCGTGCCGACGCCCGACACGGAGGAGTACGACGGTGTCGTGGGCGTTTTCGAAGGCGGCGGGTATGCCGCCGAGGGCGTCTACCGCCCGTGGCGGAACTGCCTGATGAACAACCTGCACAAAACGGACGAGCTCTGTCCGGTCTGCAGCAAGGCTATTGTCGATTACATCGACTTTCTCTGCAAATGACAGAACTCCGGATTCCCGCAAGGCCGGAAAGCCTGCGGGAATCTGCGTTTCCGGGATTGTGCCGGATTGAAATACGAAGAGAGGACCGTCCGAGACGGTCCTCTCTTTCCGTATCGTGGAAGATGTTGTGGCGGGATTGCAGGCGGCCCTGCCGGATAACGCCGGAGCCGGGCGCCGGATTTCCCGTTTCGGATGCCGGGGGCGCTACGGCGCGGAAGCCTCCGTCCCGTCGCCGCCGGTTCAGTACACCTCTTCGGGGAGCGTTTCGCCGACCGGTTCGCCGTTGAGTTCGTCCCGCCACTTGATTGCGGCATGCGTGCCGTCGCAGTAAGGCTTGTTGGCCGACTGTCCGCAGCGGCATGCGACGACGCGGTTGCGGATTTCGTACGTCTGCCCGTTTTCGCGCCGCATGGGAATGCCGCCGCGTATCCACAAACCGCCGCTGGCGCCGATCGTAATGTCTTCGATCAGGCCGAGACTCGGTTCGAACCGGAATTCGTAGGGTTTCATCGTCTCTTTGTCCCATGCCATGAGACGGCCGCTGGGACACATCGAAGCTTCGCGGACGGCCAGCCTGCGCGCTTCGGGATCGTCCGACTGCTCGGTGAGCGACCATGCGTCGCCATGCGGGTGGCAGAAGCGTGCGAAGACGCAGTATTTTTCGTTGTCCGTCATCTGAAGCGTGCCGCCGTCGATCACTTCGGCATTGTCGAGCAGCGCATCCCGCTGCGCCGTGAGTCGCGGATCCCAGCTGGCTTTTTCATGGCTGCCGTCGCAGTAGGGCTTGCGGCGGGAGGCTCCGCAGCGGCATAGCGCCGTGGGTTCCGATTCGGTCGAGAAGTGCCTGCCCTCCTGAAAATACCAGCTGTCGTTGGACTCGTCGGGCATGATGAACTGTTCGGCCAGCGGCGGCCGCCCGTATACCAGATAGGGGCCTGTTTCGGTTACGGTGATGCTGAACCGCTCCTCTGCGGGGGAGCTTCCCGTTTCAATTTTCAAATTGGACATGTTGGACATACTATTTGAGTTTATATTTCGTTTGGGTGTAGGCGGCAATAATTATTCCCAAATCCCGACGGATGAAATATTTGGGATGCCTTTATAGGATTTATCCCGCTTTTTGGTATCTTTGCAGAGATTTTTTAAACTGACATAAAGTAAATTTGGGCAATATGAAAGGATTCGTAAAACTGATAGCCGTGGTCGTGACTGCGGCGGCGTTTGCCGTGTCGTGCAGTAAGGACAAGGATTCGGGCGCCGTATCGTTCGACAAACCTGCGGTCTTCATCGACGCGCCGAGCGGCATGGCTACAGTGGGCTTCACCCTGCGGAACATCAAGACGCTCTCCGTTACGAGCCAGCCCACGGGCTGGGACGAGCCGATGCTCGACCAAACCACGGGCATGCTTACGGTCATAGCTCCTTCGGCCACGGCACTCGAAAAGGGTACGGCCGTCGAATCGGGTACGGTCGTGCTGGCCGGGGTCACTCCGGGCGGGACGAGCGTTTCGGGCGTGCTTTTCGTCGGCGTCGTAAAGACCGTGGACCTGAGCGCGGCGGGCGTGGCCAACAGTTATATGGCATCCGTGAAAGAGACCAACTACCTGTTCGACGTCATGCACAAAGGCGACGGTTCGCCGCTGGCGACGGATCATCTGGGCGTTATCTGGAAATCTGCGTCGGGACTGGTGCAGTATCTGCAGATGGAGAACGGCAAGGCGTCGTTCTACATCGGAGCCGACACCGAAGACAGCAATAAGATCCTCAAGGGCAACGCCGTGATCGGCGCTTACGATGCCAACGACGAACTGATCTGGAGCTGGCACGTCTGGGCGACGGACTACGATCCCGAAGGCGAAAACGCTTCGGTCGAGCTGAACGGCTATACGATGATGACCCGCAATCTGGGCGCGCTGGCCAACGGCAATGCGACGACGTCCGAGATACTGGCCTCCTACGGTCTTTATTACCAGTGGGGCCGCAAGGATCCGTTCATCGGGCCGAGCACCTATAAGATCTCCAGCGGTCAGGGCGCCGCGATGTACAACGACAGCGGCAGCCGCACCTATGTGACGATGGTCGCGTCGAGTGCCGAGACCGGAACGATGGATTATGCCGTCAAACACCCGCTTACCTTTGTTACGGGCGTCGCCGAGTCGAATAACGACTGGCTCTGGAGCAAGTCCGATGCCGGCTGGTCGTCGGACGGCGATGCCGGCGCAAAGAGCGTGAACGACCCCTGCCCCTACGGCTGGCGCGTCGCTCCTTCGGCCGCTTTTGCCGGGCTTGAGATCGTCGGAACTCCCGCCGCGGGCGACGAGGAGAAATTCGGCTGGACGCTGACCGACGGAAAAGCCGAATCGTTCTTCATGGGCGGCGGACGCCGCCGCTACGACGACGGCAAGATTCAGAATATTTATATTCCGAAGGATGAAGCGAAGATGAAGTTGTATACCCGTGCGGATATCGCGCAGCCTTGGGAGGGACTTTACTGGACTACCGCCGTGAACGGCACGCAGTCGCACGCGCTTCATTTCTGGTACGAGAAGCTCACCGGGACGGGCGGCATCGCGCCTGCCGAAGCGTATGCCCGCGCCAACGGCATGCAGGTGCGCTGCGTGAAGGTGAAGAATCTGTAGACGACCGATATGCAAGACAAGACAACGGGCCGGCAGCATGCCGGCCTGTTGTTGTTTGGTATAACAGTTGCGGTGTCGGGCGGTAAACTGCCGGGCAATGAAAATCAAAACAGGAAAAGGTACGATCACGCTTACGGTATTGCTGGCGATCTGGTCCGTGTCGGCGATCGCCTCGCTGCCGGGACTTGCCATATCTCCGATTCTGGGGGATCTGAACCGGATATTTCCCAAAGCCACCGACCTCGAAATTCAGATGCTGACCTCGCTTCCGTCGCTGCTTATCATCCCCTTCGTGCTGCTTTCGGGACGCCTCTCCGTGGGCAGGGACAAACTCCGGATTCTCACCGTCGGACTTGCGGTCTTCTTCCTGAGCGGCGTCGCCTGCATTTTTGCCAAGAGCATGGCGTGGCTGATCGTCATCAGCTGTATTCTCGGCATCGGCGCAGGCATGGTGATTCCGCTTTCGACGGGACTCGTGGTCGATTATTTCACGGGCGATTACCGCGTGCGCCAGCTGGGCTACAGTTCGGCGATCAACAACCTGACCCTCGTGCTGGCCACCGTCGTCGCCGGCTATCTGGCCGATGTGAACTGGCATCTGCCCTTTCTGGTCTATACCCTGCCGGGCGTCTCGCTGGCCCTGTCGTTTTTCCTCAGGCGCGGACGCTCTACTCCCGAACCGGAGCAGAGCATCCAGATGCGCCATAAGATGATTGACCGCCGCAAGCTCGTCGGGCTGATGCTGTTCTATTTTTTCGCCACCTACGCCGTGCTGGTCGTGACGTTCTACGCCTCGTTTCTTGTCGACGACTACAAGATAGACAGCTCGTTCTCCGGCGTGCTGATCTCGCTTTTCTTTCTGGCGATCATGGTGCCGGGACTCTTCATCGACAAGATTATCCGGCGGCTGACGCGCAGCGTCAATCTCGTCTCGCTCGCATTGATCTGCGCCGGGCTGCTCTGCGTGGGTATTTTCCGCGACAAGACGATGCTCGTCGTCGGGGTTTTGTGCGCGGGCTTCGGCTACGGCGTGATCCAGCCCGTCATTTACGACAAGGCGGCGACGATCGCCCCGCCGCGCTCGGCGACGCTGGCGCTGTCGTTCGTGATGGCGATGAACTATCTGGCCGTGATGGTCTGTCCCTTTATCGTGGACCTTTTCCGGCATCTGTTCGGAACCCACAGCGATCGTTTCCCGTTTTTCTTCAATGCGGCGCTGGTGCTGGCGCTCGCGCTCGTCACGTTCCGCCGCCGGGACGATTTCATTCTCGGACTCGACGAATCCTATTACAAAAATTAGCGGAAACACTTGGTAATAATGTAAAAAGGTTTATTTTTGTACTGAAAAGTCACTTTTTACGATTATCAAGAGATGAGAAAGATTTTGTTCATGGCTCTGGCGGTCCTCATTGCGGCCGGCTGCGCGGAGTCCGAGAAAGGTACGCTTTGCGTGAAGATCGCTCCGGCCATCCGTACGCGCGTCACGGGTCTGCATTTCGATACCGGCGACCGCATCGGTCTGACGATCTCCAAGGGGAGTGCCCCGTACGCCGAGAACGTGCCGATGACCTACGACGGCACGGCTTTTACGGCGTCCGGGCTGTCGTGGTACAATGACCTGAATGAAAAGTCCGTATTGACGGCCTATTATCCCTATGCCGAAGGCGGAAGACCCGACGAATTCACCGTCTCCTCGGACCAGACGCAGGGCAACGGGCCGTCCGACCTGCTGGCGGCCGTGAAAACCGATGTTACGCCCGTTTCGGCGCCTGTCGGCATGATTTTCTACCATGTGATGTCGCAGCTGACGATCGTGGTCTCCAACAGTTCGAGTGCGGTGGTGACCGGAGTCAGCGTCGGCGGACTCGTTCCGACGGCCGAGATCGACTATTCGATGCCGAAGGCGGCGGCCAAAAGCGGCGTTGCCGCTGCGGAGGTCAAAGCCTGCGAGGTGAAGCCCGGCGCTACCTATCGCGCGATACTGGTGCCCCAGCAGGCCGCCCTGACCGTCACGGTCACCACGGACGACGGCAGGAGCCACACTAAAACCCTCTCTTCGGCACAGCTCGAAAGCGGCAGACGGTACGATATGTCGGTTCTCGTTACCAACGAGGAGATCCAAATTTCGCTCAGCGGCGATATCGGTGATTGGGAAGACGGCGGATCGCTCGACGGCAGCGGCGGCGGTGACGACGGCGACGATTCGCAGACGCTCTCCTACGGGGGCGTGACCTACCGGACGACGACTGTCGGGGAGACGGTCTGGATGGCCGAGAACCTGCGCTATGTGCCCGACGAAGCGTTGCTGACGAAGGGCATTTGGTATCCCGACGGCAACGAGGATGCGGAGTACGTCCGCGAACACGGCATGCTGTACAGCTTTACTGCGGCGCTGGGCGGCGCACAGGCCGTTTCCGGCGCTCCGGTCCGGGGAATCTGCCCGGAGGGCTGGCATGTACCTTATATCGACGAACTGCAAACGCTGGCCGTGGGTCCCGATTGCGGATTTACGCTCGCCGGCATGTGGAATTCCGTTTCAAAGAACTATGTCTCGTCTGCTAAAAGCGGTTATCTGATGAGCGCCGCGACCGACGACGGGGGAAGCAGCTACAGTGCGCTGTTGTTCTATGCGTCCGGCGGCAATCCGTCGCCTTCATCGCTGCCGGCGGGTAACGGAGTTTCGCTTCGCTGCGTGAAAGACGCGAAATAGTGCGCTGAAGCGCTGCAACGAAACAAAGGTCCCCGAAAACGGGGACCTTTTCTGTAGTGCGGTTGCACTGCGTTTTTTGTGTTTTGCCCGGTCGCGCCCGGCGTCAGTCGCGGTTCAGGAAGAAGATCGGAATATTGGCCACGAACACGTCGTCGCCGCAGAGCCGGTCGCGTTTGGCGATCAGTTCGCTCAACAGGATGTCGCCGATGACGTAGTTGCTCTTTTCGCTGGTGTACTGTTCGTGAATCTTCGTGAAGTTCAGGATGCCGTGAATGTCGGTATCCGTGTACCGGACGTATATCTTCAGCGTGATGTCGGTCGTATAGTCGGGCTTCTGGATATAGCTCAGCTTCTTGTATTCGTAGCGGTAGCCGTGCAGGCGGGCCATGATGTCGCTCAGGATCGACGAAGCCGTCGGAAGGCTTCCGGCGCCCTTGCCGAACATGAACTGCCGGTCGTAGCACTCGCCGCGGATCACCACGCCGTTGTACTCGTCGTCAACGCTGTAGATATACTTGGCGGGCGTCACGAACTCCGGCATGACGAACATCGTGAAGTGTTCGTCGCTCACCTTCACGACCTGCGCCACCAGTTTGATTTTGACGTTTTTCTCGCGGGCGTACTGGATGTCCGCATCGTGAATCGTCGAGATGCCGTACGTGAAGATACGCTCCGGCGCGACATAGGTGCCCAGCGCATGTACCGTGATGATTACCAGCTTGAACAGCGAATCGTAGCCTCCGATGTCGAACGACGGGTCGCTTTCGGCGAATCCCAGCGCCTGCGCCTGCGCGAGTGCGTTGGCGTACGAATCCTTGTGGTCGAAAACGCGCGAGAGGATGTAGTTCGACGAACCGTTCAGGATACCCTTCACTTCGAGCAGCAGGTCGTTGTCGTAATACTCTTCGAGGTTGCGGATGACCGGAATCGAACCGCACGACGAAGCGTCGTAAAGCAGCGCCACGTTGTGCTTTTTCTGGATTTCGATCATTTCGGGCAGGTGGTGCGCCAGCATCGTCTTGTTGCCCGAAACGACAGGAATCCCTTTCAGCAGGGCGCTTTTCACGATGTCGTACGACGCTTTGGCGTCGTCGATCACCTCGACGATCAGGTCGATTTCGGGATTGTCGAGGATCTCCGCCGGAGAGTCCGTGAAGTGCGAACGGTCGATCGAACGGGGTTTGTCGAGCGAGCGGACGCAGATTTTGACGATTTCGGCATTGGCGTTCTTCGATTTGCGGACCACTTCGTAAATACCTTGTCCGACGACGCCGAATCCGAACAGGCCGATTTTAATTTTACCCATATGCTGCATGTTTGTTGATTATTCGTTATTCATGAACGGACGGAGGATGTCGTTCAGCTGTTCGTGCTCGACCAGAAATCCGTCGTGTCCGAACGGCGAGTCTATTTCGTGGTAGACGCTTCCGGCGATCATGCCCTGCAGGTCACGCATCTCGGCCGGAGTGAAGATGATGTCGGTCGTAATGCCGACGACGATCGTGCGGGCCGCGATCCGACTCAGGGCGGCCGCTACCCCGCCGCGGCCGCGTCCTGCGTCGTGGGTGTCGAATGCGTTGAGAATGGCGTAATAGGAGTAGGCGTTGTAGCGTCTGCAGAGCTTCTCTCCCTGATACTGCTGGTAGCTCGATGCGCGGTGCACGGCCGGAAGCTCCTCGCGGTCCTGCTGCGTGAGGTTGTAGCCCAGCGATCCCCTGTAGGTCAGCAGGCCGATGGCGCGGGCCGCCGCAAGACCGGCCATTCCCGCGTCGTCGCGCGGCTCGCCGAACGTCCGGTCGGCTTCGATGGCCATGCGCTGTGTCTCGTCGATGGCGATGCTCCACGGCGACGCCTTGGCCGAGGTGGCGATCAGCACCAGTTTGCCGATGCGCTGCGGCTCCGTGACGGCCCATTCGACGGCCTGAAATCCGCCCACCGAACTTCCGACCAGCGCGCCGATGCGTCCGATGCCGAGGGCGTCGGCCAGCAGGATGTGCGCCCGCACGATGTCGCGGATCGTGAAGGGCGGGAAATCCCGGTAGTACGGTGTGCCGGTTTGCGGATTCGTATGAAGCGGTCCCGTCGTGCCGTAGTGCGAGCCGAGGATGTTGGCGCAGACGACGAAATGACGCGCCGGATCGAGGAATTTCCCCGTTTCGATCGTGTGCGGCCACCAGTCCGCGACGTCCGAATTGGCCGTCAGCGCATGGCATACCCACACCACGTTGTCGTGCGCGGCGTTCAGTTCACCGTAGGTGTGATAGGCGATCTTCAGCTCCGGCAGCGTGTGTCCCGTTTCCAGCCGGAACGGTCCGGGGGCTATGTAAATGCGGGGTTCCATTACAGATGTTTCAGCGCTTCGTTCAGGTCTTCCTTTATGTCGTCGATATGCTCGATGCCGAGCGAAAGCCGCAGCAGGTTGGGATATACGCCCGAAGCGGCCAGTTCCTGTTCGCCGAGCTGGGCGTGGGTGGTCGATGCGGGGTGTATGAGCAGCGTTTTCGCGTCGCCGACGTTGGCCAGATGGCTGATCAGACCGAGGTTGTCTACGATCTTCGACGCCTGCTCCGCACTGCCTTTCACGCGGAACGTCAGCACGCCGCCGAAACCGTTGCGGAGGTATTTCTTCGCCAGCGTGTGGTACTTGCTGCTTTTGAGTCCCGGATAGCTGACGTGTTCGATCTTGGGATGCTTTTCCAGCCACTCCGCGACCGCAAGTGCGTTGTCCACGCTGCGCTGTACGCGCAGCGAGAGCGTTTCGAGTCCCTGCGTCAGCAGGAACGCGTTGAACGGGCTGATGCAGGGGCCGATGTCGCGCAGCCCTTCGCAGCGGGTGCGGGTCGCAAAGGCGGTTTTGCCGCACTCTTTCCAGAAATTAAAGCCGTGATATCCCTCCGAGGGTTCGCTCAGCAGCGGATATCTGCCGTTGCCCCAGTCGAAGTTGCCGCCGTCCACGACTACCCCGCCCAGACTCGTGCCGTGCCCGCCGATCCACTTGGTCGCCGAGTGCGTCACGACGTTCACGCCCCATTCGATCGGCCGGCAGAGGAATCCGCCCGCGCCGAACGTATTGTCGGTCACTACCGCAATGCCGTGCTTGTGCGCCAGCGCGACGATGGGTTCGAAGTCGGGTACGTTGAATTCGGGATTGCCGATCGTTTCCAGATAAACCGCTTTCGTACGGTCGTCCATGAGCGATGCGATGCTTCGGATGTCGTCGCCCTGAGCGAAGCGCACTTCGACGCCGATGCGGGCGAACGTATGCTTGAACTGGCTGAACGTGCCGCCGTAGAGGAACGACGTGCTGACGATATTGTCGCCCGCTTCGACCAGATTGCTGAACGCCAGATACTGGGCGGCCATGCCCGATGCGGCGGCCACGGCCGCCGTGCCTCCTTCGAGCGCAGCCATGCGCTCTTCGAAAACCGAGGTCGTGGGATTGCTCAGACGGGTGTAGATGTTACCCTCTTCGCGCAGGGCGAAGCGGGCCGCGCCCTGTTCGGCGCTGTCGAAAACATAGGACGTGGTCTGGTAGATCGGCAGTGCGCGCGAACCGGTCGCGGGATCGGGCTGCTGGCCTGCGTGTACCTGCAGCGTTTCGAATCGGTAGTTTTTCGGAGTCATATTTCGCTGTTTGTTCGTTACAAAAAAATCCGACCTCAAAGGAAGCCGGATTGTGTCGTTCGTGCATACGGAAAGGTTACACCCGGCGGAATCGGCTGCGCATGCACATCATACCCATGGTCATCATACCGCGGAGTGTTCCGCGGTACGGGCTGTCGTATGTGTTCATTGCAGTCATTTCAGCGTTCGGATCTGTTTCCTATGGTGCAAATATAGCGGTTTTTTTGAGTTTTACGCTCGCCGCGGGATATTTTTTTGGAAAAACCTTTTCCTCGGTCGGAATTTTGCATGCCAAAGATGCGATTGTGGCCTGTTTTGTTAAATAAATGAGCGGAAATGATTTGGAGTTGAAAATAATGTTTATCTTTGTCTCGAAGAATGTGCGCAATGCACAAGGTAAAGGCTTCGCAGCCTGTTTTCTCGACGGCCATGACGCTGCCCGCCGGGGTCAGGAACCTTTATGTGCAGACTACCCTGCCCGACGGTACCGTGTCGGTCAGCATGCAGCCGGTTTCCGCGGCTCTCAATGTTGCGGGCGCCGTGATGAAAAGCGCCGAAGCGCACAAAATCCGCACTTCCGCTGCTACACGCAGCGAAAGCTCGTCGATGCCCGATTATCCGACATTGCCGGTTAAGACGGAAAGCGACTTCGCCGAAGGCGCGGTTATCCGCCAGACGCCGGCGGGCAATATCGACCTCGGAGCCATCTGGATCGCCAAACCCTATGCCGCGGCGGCGGAATATTACATTCCCGCGGGCGCCGAGATTACGGGCAATATCAATTTGAACGGCAAGTTCTCGCCTCATTCCGCTCCGGTTCTCTACGTGGCGGGCAAACTGACGCTCAATGCGTCGGTTACTATCGGACAGGCGACCCTTGCGGTGCTTCCGGGCGGTGAAGTATATATCAGGGAGGCGAAAGCCAACCTCCAGCAGAATGCGGTCTATCCGGCCATCTATGTATTCGAGGGCGGTACTTTCACCACCGATCAGACGAGCTTCTCCTGCAAGACCATCGTCAACGAAGGCACGTTCGTTGTCAACGGACTGTTCAACGTCAACACCTCCTGCGAGTTCTACAACGGAGCGTCGGCCGCATTGCAGGCGGGTGAAGTCGAAGTCACCAACAAGGCGAAGCTCTACAATGACGGCAAGGTCGAAAGCGCCGATTTCCGGCTCAATACCTACGCCGAGCTTCACAACTGCGAGAACGGCACGGTTGCCATCGACGGGACCTTCTACGTGACCAACTATTCGGTGACCTACCAGAAAGGTGTGGCCACGATGGATAAACTCGAAGCCCGCGGCGGCGGTACGCTTTACGTGAACTGCTATACCGCAGCGGACGACGTCATTGCCGAAGGTGCGAAATTCTACATCGCTTCGGGTTCGGGTCTCGACGCCGGAACGGTATATTTCAACAGCAATACGGAGCTGTATGCCGCAGCCGGTTCGATCTTCTCCATGAACGAATACAATGCGAGCAGATCGGGCGGCAACGTGCGCATCGTCAGTCAGGCGCAGTCCGACCAGCCGATGGCCGTGGTCGTGATCCGGGAAAAGGGCGTCAGCTCGCGTTATTACGGCACCAAGTTCGAGGGACTTATGGAGGTCGTCTACGACAATGCGGCCGATGCGAAATACGTCATCGACGCCGGTAGCCTGATTGGCGGCGCCGTGATGCGCGACAAGCAGACGGTCGTGATTGCCGAGAGCAAATGCAACGGAGGCAAGGAGCCTGTGACTCCCGATCCGGAGCCGGAACCCGAAATCATCGAGGTGATCGGTGCGCCCTACACCTATTGTTTCGAGGACGGCTGGCCGTGGATCGGCGATTACGATATGAACGACGTGGTCGTCGTGACCGGCATCGACCGGCTCGTGAACAAGGAAAGCGGCAAGGTGGGTTCCATCCGCATCAACTGGGAGCTGAAAGCCGCCGGCGCCGCGCACCTCAATGCGTTCGCCGTGCAGCTGGACAAGGTCGCCGCTTCGCAGGTCGCCAGTGTCGAGACGACGAACACGGCCTTCGGCAAGGGGGCATTCGCTGGACCGGGTCTCGAATCCGGCAACGAATATGCCGTCATTCCGCTCTTCAACACCGCGCAGGAGATTCTCGGCGAAGGCACCTACATCAATACCTCCAAAGGTACGGCGCCCGTTCCGACCGTGAAGCATACGACTACCGTGACTTTCACCCGGCCCGTCGATGCGGCTGCGGTGCTGGAATCGGCCGTCAACGCCTTTATCGTCGTCAATTCGAAGAGTTCGGGCGTATTCAGCCGCGATACCGAGGTGCATATGCCGACCTACAAGCCGACCGGATTCGCGGTCGTTTCGGGCAATACGTTCGCCGAAGCCGAGCCGTACAAATACTTCGTGTCGAAGGGAACGGGTATGAAGGACAACTACATGATGTGGGCGCTGATGATTTCGGGCGAGTTCCGCTACCCTGCCGAGCGCAAGGACATCCGCACCGCCTATACCTATTTCAACGCATGGGCCGCATCGGGCGGCGCCCAGCATGTGGATTGGTACGAGGACGAAGCCGACGAGGATATGCTCTATTAAAGATTCGTATCGGTTATTCCGAACCGCAAGGCCGCAGGTTTTTCCTGCGGGCTTGTTTTGTGTGGGGAGACCTTCCTCTTCCTCTATTGAACCGTCGAAAAAAACGCTCCGCAACGAATCGTTGCGAAGCGTTCTGATGTTACGAAATACGGTTTATCGTTTTCTGTCGATGCGTTCGATGCCCTGCCGGGTCGCCGCACCGCGCAGAATCGTTCTGCAAAAAAGGTAAACCTCCTCTCGCGTGGCGTTGTTGAGCCGTAGTTCCAGAATCGTCTCCAGTATGCGGTCTGCAAAACTTGCGCCCTCGATTTCGGGAAGCAGCAACCCCTCTTCCTTGCTGGCTTCGAGGTGGTGCGCCAGCTCGCGGCGCCAGAACTCGCGGTGTTCGTCGAAATGGTCCGCATAAATTATTTTATGGCGCAGGTCCGACAGGAAACTGCTTTCGACCATGTAGAGGTTGGCGATATATTCGTATGCCAGCTTGAAAGTCCTCTGCAGGGCGCTGCCGCTGCGTTGTTTCCGGTACGTTGCGATGCGTTCGCGCTGCTTGCTGCTCATCGCGTCGAGACAGGCGTTTATCAGATCGTCCTTGTCGGCGAACATTTCATACAGGGTGCGCTTGGAGATACCCAGCGTCTGGGCGATCTCATCCACCCGGACGGCACGGATGCCGTTCCGGGCGATGAGCGCCTGTGTAATGCGGATGATCTCCTCCTTGGTCGCTCCCCGCTTCATTATTTCGCCTCCTCAGCCATGTCACGACCGCCGCCGAGAGCCTGATAGAGGTTCACGACGCCTTGTATTTCGTCGAAGCGGTCGGCTATCTGAGACAACTGGGCCGAAAGCAGTGACTGCTGGGCGGTCAGCACTTCCAGATAGGTCGTGCTGCTATGCTTCATCAGCAGTTCCGTGCTCTCCACGGCGCGCTCCAGCGCTTCGATCTGCTGTACCCGCAGATCGGCCTTCGCGCGGGCCGACTGGCACTGCGTAAGGGCGTTGTTCACCTCTGCGCCGGCGTTGAGCAGCGCCTGCTGGAACGCCAGCTTGGTCTCCTCCTGCTGCGCCTTGGCGATCTTCACGCGGGCGCGGTTGGCATTGGCGTTAAAGATCGGCTGCAGAAGCGATGCCGCTGCCGACCACAGTATCTTGCCGGGATCCTTGATCCCCATGCCGCTGTTGTTGGTCCAACCGAGCGTGCCGCTCAGCGTGATCGTGGGATAAAGGGCCGAACGTGCTTCGCTGGTGGCGTAGTAAGACTGCATGAGCGAATACTCGGCGCTGCGGATGTCGGGACGGTTCGAAAGCATCTGTACGGGCACGCCCACCGTCAGGTCGTCGGGCAGCCGCTGTCCTTCGAGCCGGCCGCGCTCGATCTGGTGCGGGCCTTCGGCCAGCAGCGTGCAGAGACTGTTCTCGGCCATACGGATCTGGTATTCCAGATCGTGCAGCGACGCTTCGATCGAAAGACAGGTGCCTTCGTACTGGGCGACGGCGGCTTCGTTGGCCATGCCGGCCTCCTTCATCGCCCGCATCGTGCGCACGCTCTCGCGCCATTTCACGGCGGTCTGCTCGGTTACCTCATATTGCCCGTCGAGCATCAGCAGCGTGTAATAGAGGTTTGCAATGCCTGAGATCAGCTGCGTCTTCACGGCCTGCTCGTACTCCCGGCTCTGGGCGTAGAGCGCTTTGGCTTTGCGCTTGGCATTGGTCAGACCGTTGAAAATGTCGATCTGCCAGCTTGCCGTCACGGGAATGTTGTAGGTTTTCGACGGCGTCGCCCAGTCGAAACTGCTCAGGTTGCCCTGCGGTGCGAAGTTGAACGACGGCAGGTAAGCCAGACGTGCCGATTTAAGCGTCGCCTCGGCCTCCTTTACCCGCCACTGCGCCGACTGCAGGTCGGTGTTGTTCTCCAGTCCCTGCCGGATAAGCGTCTGCAGGTAGGGATCAGAGAACATCTCTTCCCAGCCGATATTGCCGATCGTCATCGTATCGGCGGTTTCGGCCGTGCCGTAGAGTCCGTCGGTTTTCACTTCGGGACGCGTATAGGGCTTGTAGATGCCGCAGCCGGTCATGGCCGCTGCGGCCAGTATGATAATAAGCTTTTTCATCTTGTTACTCTTTCTCGTTTTTACACTCCTCCAGCTCGGCGCGCACGGCCCACTGCGGATCGGGATCGAACTCCAGCGGCTTGACCTTCTCCTGCAGGGTCTGGAAGACGATGAACAGCGTCGGTACGAGGAACAGCAGCGCCAGCGTTCCGACGATCATACCTCCCACGACACCCGAACCGAGGGTGGAGTTGCCGTTGGCGCCCACACCGTGCGAGAACACCAGCGGAATCATACCGAATACGCAGGTGAGGACGGTCATCAGGATAGGACGGAGACGGGCCTTGGCGGCGGATACGGCGGCCTGCGTGAGACTCATGCCCGCGGCGCGGCGGTCGGCGGCGTACTCCGTAATCAGGATGGCGGTCTTCGAAAGCAGACCGATCAGCATGATGATACCCGTCTGCAGGTAGATATTGTTCTCCAGTCCCATCATCTTGGCGAAGAGGAACGAACCCAGCAGACCGCACGGCACGGAGAGAATGACGGCGAACGGAATCAGGAAGCTCTCGTACAGAGCGCTCAGGATGAGGTAGATCAGCAGGAGACAGATGCCGAAGATGATCGTCGTGTTGCTGCCTGTCTGCGCCTCCTCGCGGGTGATGCCGTCGAAGTCGTAACCGTAGCCTTTCGGGAGCACCTGCGCCGCGACTTCCTGAATGGCGCGGATGGCGTCGCCCGACGAATATCCGTCGGCGGCGGTGCCGTTCACGGCGATCGAGCTGTACATGTTGAAACGGTTGAGCACTTCGGAGCTGTAAACCCTCGTCAGGTCCACGAACTGTCCCAGCGGAGCCATCTCCCCGTTGTTCGTACGCACGAAGACGTTATTGAGCGACTCGGTGTTGAGACGGTATTTCGGGTCGGACTGAATCGTCACATAGTACATCTTCGAGAAGCGGTTGACGTTCGAAACGTACTGGCCGCCGTAGTAACCCGAAAGCGTCGAGAGAATCGCGTTGGGCGATACGCCGGCGCGTTTGGCCTTCGCCGCGTCGATGCTTACGACGTACTGCGGGAAGTTGATGTTGAAGGTCGAGTAGGCCATTGCGATCTCCGGACGCTGGTTCAGCGCTCCGATGAACCGCAGGTAGATGTTGTAGAAGTCGGTCAGGCTGCCGTCCGACTTATCCTGCAGGTGCATGGAGAAGCCGGTCGAGGTGCCGTAACCCGAAATCATCGGCGGCGCCACGGCGAAGATCTGCGCGTTCTTGATATCGGCCGTGCGTCCGTAGATCTGACCGATGACCGCGTTTACCGCATCCGTTTTTTCGGGACGTTCCTCCCAATCCTTCAGCTTGATGATACACATACCGTAGGACGAACCCTGACCGGCGATCATACCGTATCCGGCCACCTGCATGAAGTCCCTGATCTGGGGAATGGCCTTGATGCGGGCGGAGACCTCTTCCATGACCTGATGCGTTTCGGCGAGCGAAGTGCCCGGAGCCGTCGTGACGTTGACCATGATCGTACCTTGGTCCTCGTCGGGCACCAGACCCGTCTTCGTGGTGTTCATCAGTAAGACAAGGGCGGCGAACGCCAGTCCGAGCGTGGACCACATCAGCCATTTGTGCTTGATGAAGAGCAGTACTCCGTGCTTGTATTTGTTGATCATGGCGCTGAATCCGCTGTTGAAAGCCTTGCGGAAGCGTGCCGCGAAGTTGTCGCGCATTTCGCCGTTCTCGTCGAGATACGGTTTGAGGAGCAGTGCGCAGAGGGCCGGGGAGAGCGTAAGGGCGTTGATCGCCGAGATACCGACGGCCACGGCCATCGTGATACCGAACTGCGTGTAGAATACGCCCGACGTTCCGCCCATCATGGCTACGGGAATGAACACGGCCATGAAGACCAGCGTCGAGGTGATGATCGCCGAGGTGATACCCGACATGGCGTCGATGGTTGCCATATAGGAGGACTTATATCCCACGTCGAAACGCGCTTGGACAGCCTCCACCACGATAATGGCGTCGTCGACGACCGTACCGATGGCAAGGACGAGTGCGAAGAGCGTCAGCAGGTTGATCGAGAATCCGGCCACCGAGAGGAACGCGAAGGTTCCGACCAGCGCCACGAGGATCGAGATCGTGGGGATCAGCGTCGAGCGGATATCCTGCAGGAAGACGTATACCACGAGGATAACGAGCAGGATGGCTTCGATCAGCGTCTTGATCACTTCGTTGATCGAGGCGTAGAGGAAGTCGTTCACGCTCTGCAGGTGTGCGATGGCGACGCCTTTGGGCAGTTCGCTTTCGACCTCTTCGAGCAGTGCGTTGATCTCGTTGACGACCTGCGTGGCGTTCGAACCGGCGGTCTGGAAGACCATCGTGCTGACGCCCGGATGGCCGTTGGTGTAGCCCTTGTAGGCATAGGATTCGCTGCCCAGCTCGATGTCGGCGACGTCTTTCAGGTGCAGGATCGTACCGTCGGGTTGTGCGAGGAGTACGATTTCCCCGAATTCCTCCGGAGTCATCAGACGTCCGCGGTACTTCATCGTATACTGGAACGTGTTCTGCGAGTTTTCACCCAGCGTACCGGTTGCCGACTCGATGTTCTGCTCGGCGAGGGCCGCCGTTACGTCCGACGGGATGAGCTTGTACTGGGCCATCACGTCGGGCTTGAGCCAGATACGCATCGAGTAGTCGGCTCCCAGCGTGAAGGCTTCGCCGACGCCCGCGATACGGAGAACGCGCGGCTCGATGTTGATCTTCAGATAGTTCGACAGGAACGTCTCGTCGTAGGAGTCGTCGGGGCTGTAAAGCGAGAATATTTTCACCATGGAGGTCTGGCGCTTCATGGTGGTCACACCGATCTGCGTCACCTCCGAGGGCAGCTGTCCGGTAGCGCGCGATATTCGGTTCTGCACGTTGACGGCGGCCATGTCGGCATTGATTCCCTGACGGAAGTAAACCGTTACGGATGCGCTGCCGACTGCGGCGCTGGAGGTCATGTAGGTCATGTCCTCCACACCGTTGATAGCTTGTTCGAGCGGTACGATGACCGATTTCTGGATGGTCTCTGCGCTGGCTCCCGGATAGGAGGCGTGCACCATCACCGTCGGGGGAGCGATGTCGGGATACTGCTCGACGGGCAGCGTCGCGAGACCGATAAGACCGGCGATTACGATTACGATGGATATGACCGACGCCAGTACGGGTCGTTCGATAAAATGTTTCAGTGTCATAGGTTATTCCTCCTTTTCGGTTTGGGTTGCGGCCTCAGGAGCGGCCTGCGCTGCGGCGCCCTGCCCCTTGACGACAATGGGCGTACCTTCACGCAGCAGACCTACGCCTTCGGCAACGATCACGTCGCCCGGCGTAAGTCCGGACTTGACGATATACTCTCTGCCGTTGTTGATCTTCTCCACGTCGATCATCGACGATGCGGCTTTGCCGTCCTCTACCTTATATACGTATACCTTGTTCTGCAGTTCGAAGGTTGCAACCTGCGGTACGACTACGCAGTCTTTGTGGATGTTGGGCACGATCACGCTGCCGGCGCCGCCGCTATGGAGCAGGCCGTCCGCATTGGGGAACACGGCGCGCAGCTGTACGCTGCCCGTCGAGGTGTCGATGACGCCGCTGATCGACTCGATGCGGCCCGTCCGGTCATAGACCGAACCGTCGTTGAGCACCAGCCGTACGTCGGGCATGTTCTTGAGCGTGTTGGCGATCGAACCGTACTGACGGGTCAGGTTGAGCAGCTGGTTCTCGGTCATCGAGAAGTAGACGTATACGTCCGAGTTGTCCGATACGGTCGTCAGCGGCTGCGGAATCGATGCGCTGACCAGCGCGCCGACACGGTACGGCAGCGTTCCCACCACGCCGTTGGCCGGAGCCTTCACGACCGTATAGGAGAGGTTGTTGGCGGCGTTTACGCGCTGCGCTTCGGCCTGCGCGAGTTGGGCCTTGGCGGTCAGCAGCGTGTTTTCGGCCGTCAGCAGGTCGTACTGCGAAACCACGTTCTTGGCGTAAAGCTCCTTTTTGCTGTCGTAGGTGAGCTGCGCCGTGGCTACGCCGGCTTTGGCAGCCGCCACGTTGGCTTCTGCGGTCTGCAGCGCCGCTTTGTACGGCACCTGATCTATGATGAAAAGGGGCTGGCCTTTCGAAACGGTCTGACCCTCGTTTACGCAGAGTTCGAAGATGGTTCCCGAAACCTGCGGATAGATGGCGATGTCCTGACGTCCGCGGATGGTCGCCGAGTAGTTGATCGGGATTTCGCGGTCGGTAGTGGCTATGGTCATCACGGCGTATTCCGCGGGGCCCATTGCCGTCGGTGCCTGTCCGCACGAAACGGCTGCCATGAAGCAGGCCATGACGGCTGCTTTCACAAATGTTTGCTTCATAATTCTCCTCTTTTTTAAACTAAAAAAACTTTTTACGGTGCAAAAGTACCGTAAAAAGGCCGACGATGTGCCATTATATTGCGAACAGTGTTGGTGTTTTTCGGAACAAAATTTAGGAAATTAATGAAAAAAGCGTTAAATTTGTTCGAAAAAAGAATTGTTATGTCAGCGACTAACCCCATAATAACCACACCGGAAGAACAGTTCGTCGTCGGAGAGTCCGATTTCGCCTTTTTCGGCAATTATGCGAGCCGCTGCGAAGGCGGGGCGATCCTCTACTGCCGCAAGGGCAGCGCCGACGCCACCGTGAACCAATATTGCGGTCAGGTGCGGCGCAACACGCTGATTCTGGTGCTGCCCGGCTCGCTGCTGATGCTGACCAACCGCACGGAGGATTTCCGGATGACCTTCTGCGCCTTCTCGCGCGACCTTTTCGCCGAAGCCGGTTTCCGTCTCGAACCGTCGTTTTTCAGAATCCTGCGCGAAAATCCGATCACCTATCCGCCCGCCCGTATCGTGGAAGGCGCCAGTACTTGGTTTCAGATGGCCGCATACACCTACCGCGACCGCAACAATGTGTTCCGCAATACGATCATCCGTAACCGCCTGCAGAACGTACTGCTGGAGATTTACGACAAATTGCAGCGTTACGCCAACATGCAGCAGCAGACGCCCGAAACGACGACGCGCCAGACGGAGCTTTTCCACCGTTTCGTCGCGCTGGTGCACGAACACAGTTCGCAGCAGCGCGAGGTGTCGTTCTATGCCGACAAACTCTGCATTTCGACACGTTATCTCTCGACCATCGTGCGCAATATCGCGCATAGCTCGGCCAAGGAGTTCATCGACCGCTCGGTGCTGCTGGAGATCAAGATGCTCCTGCAGTCGACGGATCTGTCGGTGCAGGAGATCGCCTACCGCCTGCATTTTCCCGACCAGTCCTATCTGGGGCGTTATTTCAAGAAGCATACGGGCGAGTCTCCCACCGAGTACCGCAACACGAAAAAATAAGCAGCCCCGATACCGGGGCAGTTTTTGTTTCGCGCCGTCTGTCGTGTTTGGACCCTGAATTGCAGGGCATGTCGTAAAATACGAAAGATTATGAGCAAGACGATTGAAATTCTTGGGGAAAAGGCCGAATACTACCTTTCCCATGTGTGCCGGACCATCGACAAGAAACTGCTGTATCTTCCCGCGCCCGACACCGTCGACCGGGTCTGGATGGAGTCCGACCGCAATATCCGCACTCTCGGCAGCCTGCAGTGGATACTCTCCCACGGCCGTCTGGCCGGTACGGGCTATGTGTCGATCCTGCCCGTGGATCAGGGCATCGAACATGCGGCCGGCGCGTCGTTCGCTCCGAATCCGGCCTATTTCGATCCGGAGAATATCGTGAAGCTGGCTGTCGAGGGCGGCTGCAACGCCGTGGCTTCGACCTTCGGCGTGCTGGGCGCCGTGGCGCGCAAATACGCGCACAGGATTCCGTTCATCGTGAAACTCAACCACAACGAACTGCTCTCCTACCCCAATTCCTACGATCAGGTGATGTTCGGCACCGTGCGCGACGCTTGGAACATGGGCGCCGCCGCCGTCGGCGCCACGATCTATTTCGGCTCGGAGGAGAGCCGCCGCCAGTTGGTCGAGATCGCCGAGGCGTTCGATTATGCCCACGAGCTGGGCATGGCGACGATCCTGTGGTGTTACCTGCGCAACGGGAGCTTCAGGAAGGACGGCGTCGATTACCACGCTTCGGCCGACCTCACGGGGCAGGCGAATCACTTGGGCGTGACCATCAAGGCCGACATCGTGAAGCAGAAGCTTCCGGAGAACAACGGCGGTTTCCGCGCCATCGGTTTCGGCAAGACCCGCGACGAGGTTTACACGAAGCTGACCACCGACCACCCCATCGACCTTTGCCGCTATCAGGTGGCCAACGGCTATATGGGCCGCGTGGGGCTGATTAATTCGGGCGGCGAGTCGCACGGCGCGTCCGATCTGCAGGAGGCCGTCATGACGGCCGTGGTGAACAAACGCGCCGGCGGCATGGGTCTCATCAGCGGCCGCAAGGCTTTCCAGCGGCCCATGGACGAAGGCATAGCCCTGCTCAACGCCATTCAGGACGTATATCTCGATCCCGAAGTGACGATCGCGTAATAACGGCCCGGCGTATACCGTTCTATATAAGTAAGAAAAAGATAAAATCGTGCATTATGAAAATAACCTTCTTCGGCACGCAGCCCTATGACCGGGAGTCGTTCGACCGCGCCAACGAGCGTTACGGATTCGAATTCAATTACCACCGCAGCCACCTGAACGGCAACAACACTTCGCTGGCGCAGGGGGCCGATGCGGTCTGTATCTTCGTGAACGATACGGCCGATGCCGCCACGATACGCTCTTTGGCGGCGATGGACGTGAAGCTGATCGCCCTGCGCTGCGCGGGATTCAACAACGTGGACCTGAAAGCCGCGGCGGAATACGGCATTCCCGTCGTGCGTGTTCCCGCTTATTCGCCGCATGCCGTGGCGGAATACGCCGTGATGCTGATGCTGACGCTCAACCGCAAGGTCCACCGCGCCTATTGGCGCACGCGCGACGGCAACTTCTCGCTGCACGGCCTGCTGGGATTCGACATGTACGGCAAGACGGCGGGTATCGTCGGCACCGGAAAGATCGCCCGCGAACTGATCCGCATCCTCAAGGGATTCGGCATGGAGGTCCTCGCGTACGACATCTACCCCGACCCGGAATATGCCGTGCGGGCGCAGATAGAATACGTGTCGCTGGACGAACTTTACCGCCGCTCCGACATCATCTCGCTGCACTGCCCGCTGACCGACGCAACCCGCTACATGATCGACGGCGCCGCCATCGGCAGGATGAAACCCGGCGTCATGCTCATCAATACGGGCCGCGGTCAGCTGATCCACACCGAAGCGCTGATCGAGGGGCTGAAAGAGAAGAAGATCGGTGCGGCCGGACTGGACGTGTACGAAGAGGAGGCCGCCTATTTCTACGAGGACACGTCGGACCGGATCATGGACGACGACGTGCTGGCGCGCCTGCTCTCGTTCAACAATGTCGTCATGACCTCCCATCAGGGGTTCTTTACACGTGAAGCGCTGGATAATATAGCGCACACCACTTTGCAGAATATCAACGATTTCGCTGTGCACCGGGAGTTGCGGAACGAGGTGCGCGCCGAACCGGAAAAAACGATGAATTGAACGATGAAAAAAGTTGTTTTGCTCCGCCACGGCGAGAGCACATGGAACCGGGAAAACCGGTTCACGGGATGGACGGACGTCGATTTGAGCGAAAAAGGCGTCGCCGAGGCCGAAAAGGCCGGCCTGCTGTTGCGCGAGGAGGGCTTTCTGTTCGGGCATGCCTATACCTCCTACCTGAAACGGGCCGTGAAGACGCTCGGCGTCGTACTCGACAAGCTGGATCAGGATTGGGTGCCGGTTTCGAAGAGCTGGCGGCTCAACGAGAAGCATTACGGCTCTTTGCAGGGACTCAACAAAAAGGAAACGGCAGAGAAATACGGCGACGAGCAGGTGCACATCTGGCGCCGCAGTTACGACGTGGCTCCGGCGCCGCTCGGCGAAGAGGACCCGCGCAACCCGCGCTTCGATCCCCGCTACCGCGACGTACCCGAAGCGGAGTTGCCCCGCACCGAGTCGCTGCTCGACACCGTCGGCCGCATCATGCCCTACTGGAAATGCGAAATCCTGCCGGCGCTCGCCCGCCACGACTCCCTGCTGGTCGTGGCCCACGGCAACAGCCTGCGCGGCATCATCAAACACCTGAAAGGCATCTCCGACGAAGCGATTTCGGAGTTCAATCTCCCGACCGCCGTGCCTTATGTCTTCGAATTCGACGACGGGCTGAATTACGTCAGGGATTATTTCCTCGGCGACCCCGAAGAGATCGCCGCGCTGATGGCCGCCGTCGCCGATCAGGGTCGGAAATAGCACGGCGCGAATTCCGGCGCGGGAAGGTCGAATTCCCAGCCGTGCCGGATTCCCGGCCTTCATGTTTTAGCCCCCGCTCATTGCGAGCGGGGGCTTTTTTTCGGCGCGGGTGATGCGATCCTCTGGGGTGGCTCCGGTTGCCGCCGCCTGAATGCGATGATGCTTCGTTGCGGCGTCAGTTTGTCGTCCGGTATTCGTTGGGCGACATGCCGACGCACTTCTTGAACAACCGGGTGAAGTGCTGGGGATAGCGGAAACCGAGTTCGTAGGCGATTTCGCTGATCGACTTCGTCGCGTCGAATATCCGTTCCTTGGCGATGTCGATCACCTTCAGTTGAATGTACTCCTGCGCCGATTTGCCGGTCTCCTTCTTTATCAGGTCGCCGAAATAGTTGGCCGACAGGTGCAGCTGTTCCGCGCACCAGCGTACCGAAGGCACCCCGTCGCGCTGGGGCGTGTCGCCTTTGAAATAGTCGTTCAGCAGCCGTTCGAACCGGGACAGCGCGTCTTTGTTGACCTCGCTGCGCGTGATGAACTGCCGTTCGTAGAAGCGTATGCTGTAGTTGAGCAGCAGTTCGATGTTCGAGACGATCAGCCGTCTGCTGTGCTTGTCGATGGCATGGTTCAATTCGCCCGTTATGTTCTGCAGGCATTCGAGCACCACGAGCCGCTCCTGCTCCGAGAGATGCAGGGCCTCGTTGGCTTCGTACGAAAAGAAGGTGTATTCGTCCATGCTGCGTCCGAGCGACGTGCCCCGGATCAGGTCGGGGTGGAACAGCAGCGCCCAGCCTTTGGGCTGAAACACCTCGCCGTTGTCCTCGATGCCGACCACCTGCCCCGGTGTGATGAATACGAGCGTTCCCTCCTGATAGTCGTAATAGTGGCGTCCGTAGCGCATGTCGCCGCATTTGACGTCTTTCAGGAAGACGCAGTAGAATCCGTACATGCGCCGGGCGTGCCGGGCCTTCGGGCATTTCGAAAAGTCGATGACGCTGACCAGCGGATGGAGCGTCTCCTGCCCCATCATTTCGTTGTACTGGTAGACGTGCTCCATTTTTACGATCTCGTCCATATGCTTCGATTATTGTTGTCTGTCACAAAGTTAATGCTTTTTTCCATGCCCGCCGCACCTTCGCGGCCGAATCGGTAATAATGGTATGACGAACCGTAATTCGGGTAATGACACGCCGCCGGAATCGCCCTACTTTTGCAGTGTGAAACGGACCCGAACCCGATGAACCGGGAAAACGGAAGGTGGTCTCGGCTGTCGGAAAACGGGTTTGAAATCAATAAAAGGAGAAAAAAATGGAGCATAGAATTTTGAACAACGGCGTCGAAATGCCGGTTCTGGGTTTCGGTGTCTATCAGGTCGAAGAGACGGTCTGCGAACAGTGTGTATGCGATGCGATTGCGGCGGGTTACCGTTCGATCGACACCGCTTCGGCCTATCTCAACGAGCGGGCCGTGGGCCGGGCGATCCGGCGGAGCGGCGTACCCCGCGAGGAACTTTTCATTACGACGAAACTCTGGGTGCAGGACGCCGGGTACGAGAGCACGAAGCGGGCTTTAGCCAAGTCGCTCGAACGCCTGCAGCTCGATTATCTCGACCTCTACCTGATCCATCAGCCGTTCGGCGACGTCTACGGTTCGTGGCGGGCGATGGAGGAGCTTTACCGCGAAGGGGCCGTCCGGGCCATCGGGGTGAGCAATTTCCAGCCGGACCGGCTGGTGGACCTGATCCTTCATAACGAGGTGGTCCCCGCCGTCAATCAGGTCGAGACGCATCCCTTCTGCCAGCAGACCGAAGCGGCCGCGGTGATGGCCTCTGAGGGCGTGCAGATCGAATCGTGGGCGCCGTTCGCCGAGGGGCGTAACAATCTGTTCGGCAACGGGACGCTGGTGTCGCTGGCCGCGAAATACCGGAAATCGGTCGCTCAGGTCGTCCTGCGCTGGCTGATCCAGCGCGGCGTGGTCGTGATCCCGAAGTCGGTGCGTCCGGAGCGCATGGCCGAAAATATCGACGTCTTCGATTTTCACCTCGCGCCGGAAGACATGGACCTGATCGCAACGCTCGACACCCGGCGGAGCTGTTTTCTGTCACACCGCGATCCTGAGACCGTGAAGTGGCTGGGGACGATGAAATACGAGATGGACTGATCGGCAACTGAGGATATGATGAAAACGCGAAACGATGAAGCAACTTCTTTTGATAATTGCGGCCGCACTGCTTGCGGCCGGAACGTGTAACCGGATAAATGCTCGGAATATGGAAAAACCGAAGAAAATCAGCGTGTTCCCCGTCGGGGATAAACTGCCCGAAACATTCTCGAAATATTTTGTCGGTCAGGCTTATCTGGCCCGGCTGACGCGGAACGGGGCGCTCAACTGCCCGATTTCGAACGTCACGTTCGAACCCGGATGCCGCAACAACTGGCATAGCCATACGGGCGGCCAGATTCTCGTCGCCGTGGGCGGCCGGGGATATTATCAGGCCGAGGGCGAGCCGGCCCGCGAGCTGCTGCCGGGCGACGTGGTCGAGATCGCTCCCGACGCGGCGCACTGGCACGGCGCGGCTCCTGACAGTTGGTTCTCGCATCTGGCGATCGAAACCAATCCGCAGATCAACCGCAATACGTGGCTCGGACCGGTGGACGACGCGCACTATTCCGCTGCGACCGCCGGGATTGCCGCGATCGCCTCCACACCCGCCTCTGCGACCGCGCCCGCTGCCGGGATTGCTGCGACTGCCGAATCTTCGGTCGCGGCCGTTTCCGCAGCAATGTCCATGTCTTCCGCAGCGCCCATTCCTGCGGCAATGTCCATGTCCTCCGCAGCGCCCATTCCTGCGGCAATGTCCATGTCCGCAACAGCGCCCCTGTCCTCGGCCAAGAGCGCGGCTCCGCGCCTGCGCGCCGCGGCCGTAGAGACCCGTGCGCAGCTGTTTTCCGGGTGCGAATCGGAACTTGCGGCGACCGATCCCGAATTAATCGAAATTTTTGATAACTTTACGTTCGCTGAAGTACTCGGCTACGGCGATCTCGACGTTAAGACGCGGATGATGTGCATCCTCGCGTCGTGCATTGCCGGAGCCGCGCAGACCGAGTTTCGGACGATGCTCGAAGGCGCGCTGAACGTGGGTGTGACGCCCGTCGAAGCGAAAGAGGTGGTCTATCAGGCGGTTCCCTACGTCGGCATGGCGCGGACGGTCGATTTCGTGCATATCGTCAACGGGGTGCTGACGGCGCGGGGCGTTGCGCTTCCGCTCGAAGGCCAGTCGGCGACTTCGCCCGAAACCCGCTTCGAAAAGGGACTGGCGGTGCAGAAGGCTATTTTCGGGGAGCGGATCGATGCGATGCGCGCCGCCGCGCCGGAGAACCAGCAACATATACAGGACTACCTGTCGGCCAACTGTTTCGGCGATTACGTCTCCCGCGGCGGGCTGGATGCGAAGGTGCGCGAGCTGCTGACTTTCTCGATGCTGCTCACGCTGGGCGGCTGCGAACCCCAGCTCAGGGGACATATTCAGGGCAACCTGAATGTCGGCAACGACAAGCGGACGTTGTTGGCTGTGGTGACCCAGCTGCTGCCCTATGCAGGCTATCCGCGTACGCTGAATGCGATCGCCTGCCTGAACGAAGCGATACCCGAAAACGAATAAAAAAGAAGAAATAGATATGGCGAAGAAAGTATTGATCCTCTCCTCCAGCCCGCGGCGCGGGGGCAACTCGGATCTGTTGTGCGACCGTTTCATGGCCGGGGCGCAGCAGGCCGGACACGACGTGGAGAAGATTTTCCTCCGGGATAAGAAGATAAATTACTGCACGGGCTGCGGCGTATGTTACGGCGGGGCGAAGCCCTGTCCGCAGCGGGACGATGCGGCCGAGGTGGTCGGCAAGATGATCGGCGCGGAGGTGATCGTGATGGCTACGCCGGTTTACTTCTATACGCTCTGCGCGCAGATGAAGACCCTGATCGACCGCACCTGCGCCCGCTATACGGAGATGGGCGGCAAGGAGTTTTACTTCATCCTGACGGCCGCCGAAGAGAGCGTTGAGATGATGGAGCGCACCGTGGAGTGTTTCCGCGGATTTCTCGACTGTCTCGACGACCCCGAAGAGCGGGGTGTCGTTTACGGCGTCGGAGCTTGGCAGGCGGGTGAAATCGAAGGAATGCCTGCGATGGACGAAGTCTATGAGCTGGGCCGCCGGGTGTAAACCTAAAATAGAGAACAAAATGAAACGGATTGTTTTGATAGCGATTATGACGATGTTCTTACCCGATATGAATACACAGGCGCAGACCGCATCCGGCACGAAGGTGCTGGTGGCCTATTTCTCCCACAGCGGCAATACGCGCGCCATGGCGCGGCAGATCGCCGAAGCGACGGGCGGCGATCTTTTCGAGATCGTTCCGGCCGCGGCCTACCCCGCCGAATACGGAGCCGTCGTGGATCAGGCCAAGAAAGAGATCGGCGGCGGCGTCCGCCCTGCGCTGAAAGGCCGGCTGCCCGATGTCGGGGCGTACGACGTGATTTTCGTCGGCTCGCCCTGTTGGTGGTCCACGGTCGCGCCGCCGGTGGCGACGTTCCTCGCGGACTGCGACTGGGCGGGCAAGACCGTCGTGCCGTTTATGACCCACGAAGGCAGCCGCATGGGCCGCAGCGAAGAGGATATTCGGAAACTTTGTGCGGGCGCTACCCTGCTCGGCGGGCTTCCCCTACGCGGCGGGGCCGTGAAAGACTCGCGGGACGTCGTGCGGAAGTGGGTTCAGGGATTGAATCTGACAAAATAAACTATACCAGATGTTGCGAAAAATCAGAATCGCGGCCGCGGCCGTTTTCTTTACGATGATTACGCTGCTCTTCCTCGATTTCACGGGGACGCTGCATGCGTGGTTCGGCTGGATGGCCAGAGTGCAGTTGCTGCCCGCTGTTTTGGCGGTCAATGTCGCCGTCGTTGCGGCGCTCTTGGTGTTGACGCTGTTGTTCGGACGGGTCTACTGTTCGGTGATCTGCCCGCTGGGCGTCTTTCAGGACGTCGCTTCGTGGGCGGGCGGCAAACGGCGCAAAAACCGTTTTACCTATTCCCGTGCCTTGCCGTGGCTGCGTTACGGCATGCTGGCGCTGTTCGTTGCGGTGATGGTCGCCCATATCAAGCCCGTCGCCGAACTGCTGGCGCCTTAGCGTTCCGGGTGGATAATGTTGCAGGAAAGCGACGTGAAATTGCGCAATTTCAGCCGGTTATTCGTATCTTTGGGGTGCAATTACGAAATCCCGCAATGAGGAAGCTTTATTTTCTGTTCATGCTCCTGCCGGCGTTGTCTTGGAGTGTCGCCCTGAGGGCGCAGCGGCTCGGCGTCGAGGTCACGCCTGCGTGTCCGACGGTATTTCAGGAGTTCGAGGTGGCATACACGGCGGACCGTGAGATCGAGTCGATCGCGCCGCCGCGCTGGGGTGCTCTGACGCTGGTCCGCGAACTGGGACAGTCGCACGGCTCGCAGCTGTCGATCGTGAACGGCGTCCGGACCGACTCCGAACTCTTCTCTTACCGCTACCGGGTCCGTTCGCGCGTGAGCGGCGAGGTCTTCGTGCCGGGAACGACGGCCGTCGTCGGCGGTCGCGAATGTTGTTTTGAGCGGAAAAGGATTACGGTGCTTCCCGATTCGGCGCATTGCGAGCCGCAGTGCCGGCTGGAACCGGATTCGGCGGCTATGGCGGCCATGGGCGGCTGTATCGTCCGGCTGGTCTGCGATCGCAAGCCCGACAAGGCCGATCCGGTGCTGGTGCTGGACGATACGGAGACCTGCACCCCGTTTTCGACCGCTTATTCCAGCAGGAACGGGCGGGAAGAGTGTATTTACCGATACCGGATCGACGTGGACACCCCCGGAAAACATATCCTTACGCCGCGGCTGTCGTTCGGCGGAAAACCGTTCGAAGCCCCCTCTTACGTCGTCTGGCTGAAAGGCGAAGCCGGTCCCGAAGGTACTGAGCCTGCGACGCCCGGCCGGAGGCGGATCGTATATGCTTTTGCGGGCGTGCTCCTTTTTTTGTGGACGGCGATTTTCGTGCGCGATCATGCACCCGCCGCAGGCCGTAACGCCGTCGTTTCCCGCTTCTCGTGGCAGGTGTATTTCGTCGTGGCGGCCGCCCTGCTCTTTATCGGGTTTTGCGGCCTGTTCATCTGCGGTGCCCTCCGGGCGGAGGGTGCATCCCGGCTGCCGGTTTACGGCGTGACGCTCCTGATGCTGTTCTGTGTCTGCTGGCTGGTGTTCGGGGAGCTGAGACGCTCGGCCGTGAGATTGCGTATCGACGGCGACACCCTTGCCGTCACGTCGTTCGCGGGACTGGGATTTACGCGCAGATACGATCTGAAAAGTTTCGACGCCATCACTTCGACGATACTCGTCAGCCGGGGCGGCGCGTACGAATACCGTTATCTGATGAAGGCCGGCAGGCGCGTCGTCCGCGTCTCCGCGTTCTACCTCAAAAACTATGACGGATTGTGCGAAGCGTTGTCGGAGCACTGCGTTTACAAGGGCCGCCGGCCGATGAATCTCTGGCTCGAAATGAAGGAGATTTTCCGCTGAGCGGACTTGCGCCGCGGTAGACCCTGCGCACCCGGCCGGGACGCGGATACGAAAAAGCCGGACCTTTTCAAAAAGGTCCGGCTTTTCCGTTCGCTGTCGAGGGTCATGCCTCGGCGTCGGTTTTCGAATATTCCGAGAATTCGCAGCCGAAACGCTCTACGAGCATGTTGTCCATCTCGTCGGCCCGCAGTGCGAGTCCGACGATGTTTTTGCGGATTTCGTCTTCCGATTCGTCCGTGATGTCGGCCAGATGGATGCGGTAGGCGATGTAAATCTGCCGGCCTTCGATTCCCAGCTTGTAGGGGCCGAAATCCTCGCTGAGCATATAGTCCAGTACGTTCTCCACCTCCTTCTTCGGCAGCAGGTTGATCGGCGAGGTCGAGAAGAGGTAGTTGCCGTCGTATACGAAGATGCGGATTTCGGAGCTGCCCTTGTGGAAGAGCCACGAGTCGTATCCGTCGCGCGCAAGCACCGGATTGACGCCCATTTCCCGAATTGCGCTTTCGACGAATCCGCCCAGCGGCGAAAGCTCGCGCTCGTCGAAAACGCCTTCGGGCAGCTTGTCGCCGCACGAGGGGCAGAACTCCTCTTCCTCGCAGATCAGCTCCTCGCAGCTGCCGCACTGCACTTGGAATGCCGTGCGGTCCAGCTCGCCGAGCGATTCGAGCAGGCCGTGGAGCGTTTCGACGCGGATGCCGAAGCCCATGTTGTCGGCCTGCGTGAATTTGCTGACCGTCACGCCTACCACCTCTTCCGCGTCGTTCAGGATCGGACCGCCTGAGTTGCCGGGGTTCACCGCGGCATCGGTCTGGATGTAGTATTTGCCGTCCATCAGCTGTTTGGGCGACGATACCGAACCTTCGGTGATCGTGAAGGGCATGCCGTAGGGGTATCCCGCGACGTATACCTTGCGACCGATGGTAAGCGAGTCGTCCGCTGCGAGCGTCATTTCGGGCAGCGCCGAGAAGTCGCCTTCGGCGGCCAGCAGGGCGATGTCCAGCGCCGGATTGACCAGCACGACCTTCGCCAGATAGGGATTGCGGTCGTTGTCGTGTACGGCGACGGTGCGGTACCCTTCGACCACATGGTAATTCGTTACGAAAAGATCGTAGTTTTTCAGGTAGAAACAACTGCCGGAGCCGCCTGAGTGGGTTACTTTGAATACCGACCTGTAGATATTGTTATGTTCCATGGATATACGGATTTTGAGCTGTTATTTTTGTTGTCCGAGTGCCTGTTCCATCATTTTCTGCTGGAATTCCTGCGCCAGACGCATGTATTCGGCCATGTCGCCCTTCATCAGCGCCTGCTGCATCGCAGCCTGCATCTGAACGATCTCGCCCTGCATGGCGGCGGCCATCTGCTGTACCTGTTCTACGGCTGCGGCCGCGGCGGCTCCCAGCTCTCCGGTCTCCTCGTCGTCGTCGTCCGTCGTCAGATCGTCGTCCATCACCTTTTCGAGCGCTTCGAACAGAATCTCCGACGCCTCCTCCATCGACTTTCCGGCCGATTTGCGCAGCGCATTGGCGATCACGGCGTTCAGGTCGTCCTGCACGTCGTTGTAGAAGTACATCTCATAGAACTTGTAGAGTATGCGCACCGCGCTCCGTTCATAGTTCTCCGCTTCGATGGCATCCGCGGCCTCCTTGTAAACCTCCTTGAAATTCTCCTGCACGTTGTTCAGCGACGAGCGGCGTTTGGCCGAAACCAGCGTATCGACGAAATAGAGGTCGCGCGCCAGCTCTTCGCGGGGCATCGCCAGCAGGCGTTCGAGGAACGCCTTGCCTTTGGTCACCAGCTCGGCTACGGGCAGCTCCTTGTCCATGTCATCGACGGCCTTGTCGAGGTCGTTCATCAGCTGGCCCTGCGGCTGGGCGAAATAGGAAATCTTGTAGAGCGCGATGTCGATCACGTTCCATGAGTAGCCGTATTTGCGTTCCGCCTCATACTCCTTCACGGCTTCGAGCGTTTCGCGGCAGGTCTGCCGCACCGCCTCGTGGACCCGCGTCACCTCTTCCTCGGAATAAGGCGTCACCTGCGGTTCGTAACTGCGCTTGGCGCCGAATTTGGCGCAGAATTCATCGTCGTAGCGGTCGCCGATATGGCAGATGTTGCGCAGGATGAAATAGAGCTTGTGCGGATGGCTCTGCGAGAGCGGGCACACGTATTCCATCTTCAGCTTGTCGCCCTCCTTGCGGAAGCGCGGCAGCATCAGCCGGTTGATGTTCAGATCGGCGACCTGACGCAGCATGGCGACGCGGCCCTTTTCGGGCAGCTCCAGAAAGTCCGCGCTTATGTGCAGCTTCCCCTCCCCGATGCGGATGTTTACCAGAATCGAACCGTGGGGAATATGGAATTCCGTACCTTCGGCGTTGCCGTATTTCGTGCGGAATTCCGGGTTCAGGTGATCGAGCAGCAATCGGAACGCTTCGAGGTGTTTGCCCTCGTTATAGTTGTCGATAGCCTGCTCATAGGCCTCCGTATTGACTTTGCTCTGCGTGGAGTTCAGTACCGGAGCGACGAATGAGTGTGTAGTTTTCATAGTTTTGGTATTATCGGAATGTCCCGGCGGGGCATCGGGATATAAAATTAGAAAAAAAACGGGAAACTTCCCGTTTTTTCGGATCGAAATCTCAATTTTCTTCGATCGTGAGCGTGCCGTCCGGCCCCACGGTCACTTTGGCTTCGTAATATATGTACGAGGTTTTGCCCGCGCTGCTCTCCGTTTCCTTGCCGTCCTCGGTGAAGCGGACGATGAACGAGGTGTGCTGTTGGCCCGGTTTGCGGTTGCGGTTGAATGCGGAATTGCCGGCCGGAACCTCCTCCTCGATTTCGTAGCGGCCTACCGATTTGTAGGAGTGTCCTTCGGGAAGCATCGTTTTGGCTTGGGCGATCTGGGCGGCGATCCGAGCGGGATCGAGTTTCGACAGGTCGATGCCGACGGTCGTTTCGTATTCGGGAGCTTCGAACGTGCTCTGTACGTCGCGCAGGTCGGTAGGCTCCAGACCGTTCATGTAGTAGCTCTGGCTGAATGCCTGATCGTCCTTGTTCACCAGTTTCACCGTCACGAGGAACAGGTTGTCGGAGAGCGTTTCTCCCTCCATGATCGAAAGCGAGTAGATTTTGAATTTGTCGGTGTCCACGCTCTTTTTCGTCAGTTCGATGGCCTTGGCGTAGCTGGCTTCGGCGTCGGTCGGATAACCGGTCAGGGTGGAACAGGACTGGATCGTTGCGGCAGTGGCGACGGCTGCGGCGAGGAGTCTGATAATTGGGCGCATTGTCATATTCGTTTGAGTTTTGTTTTATACGGTAAGTTTCAGCGGCGCAGGTTTCCGTACGTCGTGTTTGCAGACCGGCCGGAATTTCCGGCCGGCAATGCTATTTGTCGAAAATGGACTTGAACGCGTCGAACGCCTCCGCGTTTTCGAAAAACGCGCCGCGAATGACGTGATGATCGGCGGGCAGCGAAATTTTGAATTCGTTTTCCTCCTCGTCGAATTTGGTGTATTCCACCTCTGAAAGCAGGAACGACTCGTTGACAACCTCTTTTTTCCGGACGACGGGAATCGTCACCTTGCCGCCCTCCACGGTGATCTCGCCGCCTTGGGCGATGAGTTTGCGGGCCTGCATGATTTCGCGGACCGTGAATGCCAGCAGCGCGAGACCGCCGATCACGAAGATGATTGTGACGGCCGTCGGGCCGAGGATGCGCATGCGGCCGATGCGGATGCCGAAGGGATAGACCAAAGGTACGACGACCATGCCTGCTCCGATGGCCAGCGAAGAGACCGAGCCGCTGAACGGGTTGCTGGGGGTGTAGCTGAATTTCTGCATTTTTTCTATGAATTTGGGATTAGTAAATCTTGCCGCATGTCTCTCCGGGTCTGCTGCGGGAGCCGGATTGCAGGGCTTGTTTCGTGTGCAAAGTTAAACGCCCCGCGGCTATTTCCGGAGGTTTGCAGGGGGATATCGCAATGTACGGGGCGTTTTTCAACAGACTGACCGCCTGCTGTTTCCATTCGTCGGGGGCGGCAGCCGGGGGTATATTTTACAGCCGCGAGAGGATTTCCTCCAGCGTCGAACCCTTCGCGGAAGCCAGCTTCTCGGTGCGGATGCGTTTCAGCCGTTTTTTCACCGAATCCTTTTCCAGACAGACGACGCTCGCGATTTCGGCCTGCGACAGGTGCATGCGCACCATGCAGCAATAGCGGATGTCCTCCTCGTTCAGCGCCGGGAATTGCCCGCGGAGACGGACCGTGAAATTGTCGAATACGGCGTCGGCATGGGTGAAGATCGTCTTCCAGTCTTCGTCCGACATGCGGCATTTCCTGCTCTCCCCGCCCTGCCGGACCTGCGCGATGAAACGGCTGTTGAGCTGGCGGAAAAAAGTCGTGCGCAGGTGTTCCTCCTTGCGCCGCATGGCGTCGAGTTCGTTTTCCTGCCGCAGGATGCGCTTTTGCTGGGCGAATTCCCGCAATTTGGCGCGGTGCCACATGCGCAGTCCCAACCATGCGCCGAGCAGCATGAGCGCCGCGCATATCAGAATCGTCTCGTAGACGATGCGTTCGCGGTGCTGTTTCTGGCTTTGAAGGGCGGCGTTCTGGGTTTTGAGCTGTTCGTAACGCCAGAGTTTGCGGATATTGAGCACTTCGGCGCTGTGCACCTTCTCGTCGATCGAGTCCTTGAGCCGGATGTACTGCTTCAGGGCTTCGAGACTTCTTGCCGCGTCGCCTTTCCCCTCCCATGCGTTCGAGGTGTTGAGCGCCCATAACGCCCGCGAGGTGAGGTGCGTCGTGTCGGCGCACATGCGGCGGGAACTGTCTGTCAGCTCCAGCGCCGTGTCGTAGCGGCCCGTGCGGTTGCAGATGTCGGCCTTGGTGCTCAGCCATGAATACCGGGTCCATGCCGGGGCGTGCCCGAACCCCTTTTCCCAATACTCTTCGGCCTTGCGGTACTCTTTCCGTTTCAGGGCGCTTTCGATCAGCATGGCCCACTTCGGGGAGGTGTTTTCGGTTATGCCCTTCTCTTCGGCGAGCCTGAGCGCCTTGAGCGCATAGTATTCCATGCTGTCATAATTGTCCAGCCCCATATAGGCGTGCGCCATGTCGCCGAGCGATATGCACATCCAGTCGTAACGCTCCATGCTGTCCGCGTAGGCGTACGCCTGCTGCGCATGACGTATCTTCTCCTCGAAGAGATGCTGCTGGCCGCAGAATACGCCGAGCCAAGTCTCCACGACGTAACGCCGCCGCCACTCCCCTTTCGGGGGCAGCATGTCGCGGCTTTTGAGCAGCAGCGTCATCGCCACCTCCGGCTGCCGGCGCTGATGGGCGATCTTGGCCGCATAATAATAGGCCTTGTGCGCTGCGGCGAAATCGTCGGTGTGGGTGCGGTAATAGTCGAGGGCTACGTCCGAAAGCGTGTCGTCGATCATGTTCTCCCCCGCGAGCCACCGGGCTTGGGTCAGCACCAGCGCATAATGCGCATAGTTGCGTCGGGAGAGTCTTTTCTCCGGAGCCGGAACGCCCTCCAGCAGCCGTGCGGCGCTGTCAGGGTGCTCCATGACGATCGCTTCGGCGTCGAGCAGAACGCCGGGAACGGGCTGGCAGCCTGCGGCTGAGACGCACAGGAACAGGAGGATGGCGAGGCGGATGCGGTGCATGGTCTGTTTCGTGTTATGTGGCTCAGGGTGTCTGCCGTACCGGCTTTTGCGTGCGCAGGAGATGCTTCGTCAGGAACCTGCGCACCGGTTCGTCGTACAGTTTCAGGCACAGGTATGCCAGCAGCACGGACCCGATGACCAGCGCCGCTGCGCCGGGCAGCGATTGCGCGAAGGTCAGGTTCCCGTTTTTCACCCACGCATAGTACAGATAGATGAACGGATAGTGCACCATGTAGAGCGGATACGATATGTCTCCCATGAATTTGCATATCCTTGCGGTCGTCCTGTCCGTCGTCTTGCCCGACGCTCCGAGGTAGACGAGCAACGGAAAGGCCAGCGCAAAGCACAATGTGTCGTACAGCCCGTTCATCCAGTAGTTTTCCTCTCCGCCGATTCGCGGCACGGCCAGCAGGACGACGACGCCCAGACTGCATATCCAGAACGCCCCCTTTACCTTCACGGGCCTGAATACGCGCGACATCAGCAGTCCCGCCGAGAACGAGAACAACAGCCTCAGAGACCCTCCGGCTATGTTGTCGCCCGTCAGCGAGAACCCCGCGCATATGTCGCCGTAGGGACCCCATACGGCAAACGCCGCCAGTCCGCATCCGGCGAGCAGCACCAGCGCCGCGAGCGCCTTGGTCGGCAGCCTGCGGATGAACAGCGCATAGAGGATGTTGCCGATATACTCGTAAAACAGCGACCAGCTCGGACCGTTCAGCGGGAACATTTCGGTCACGCCCCGGATCTCCATGCCGGGCGTGGCCGGAATCATGCAGGCGTTCATCAGGGTCGCTGCCAGCAGCATCGTCACCGAGACTTTCGAGACGTCCCATACGGAGCAGCCCTGAAAGTAGAACATGACGGCCCCGATCACCGCGCCGATTACCACCATCGGATGCAGACGGATGAACCGTCGCGTGACGAACTCCCTCACAGTCATTCGTTTCCACCGGTCGTCGTAGGCGTAGCCGATCACGAACCCCGACAGGATGAAGAAGAAATCGACGGCCAGATAGCCGTGGTTGATTCTCTGATCGACGTGACTTGTCGCAAAGGCTTCGAACACGTGAAACCAGACGACCATCAGCGCCGCTACGCCGCGCAATCCGTCGAGTATGTTGTAGTGGGGTTTCGTATCTGCAAATGCCGCCGCAGAGACTTTTGTTTCCGACATGGGTGGTTGTTTTTGCTGTTGTTTGGGGTGAATTGGCTTTTACAGGATGCAAATATACGAAAAGTGCGGTTCAAATCGGTCATGAACCCCACTTTTCATCTCTTCTGCCGTATTTCGCCGGCTTCGCCGCCCGCTTTCGCCGCCCGCCTGCCGTCCGCTTTCGCCGTCCGTCTCCGCCCGCCCTCTTGCGCCCCTCCCGTTTGCATCCGCGGCCCCGGCGCCTGTTTCCCGTCGCCTGCTCCGCACTCTACCCCTGCCCCCCCCCGCTCAGCTTGCCGGGCTTCGGGTCTCCTCCTCCCCGTCCCGCAGGGCCAGCTGCTCCAGTACCGTCATCACACGGTCCGTCAGGGCCGCCATCGTCCGCTCGTCGTTGTAGCCGGACAATTCCGCGTCCGTGCACCCGTCGGGAAACGCCATCGCCAGCAGTTTGGCGCTCAGCAGTGTCAGGTAGATGAGCGGAATGACCGGCGCCGTGCCCATCCCGTCGCTCCGCACCGTGATCCGCTGCTGCGGAACCGCCAGACGCCCCGGTTTCCGGCCTTTCTCCCCGGCGTTCCAGAGCACGTTTTCCTCGGCCTGCGTGACGTAGAGATTGAACGACGTCTCGTTCACATACTCCGCCCGGTCGGCCCATAGATCGACGCCGCAATCGTCGGCCGACGCTTCGGTCTCGACGCCGCAGTCGGGCATGTCGCACATGATCGCCCGGATGATGATGTTCTTGTCGCTTAGCTCCGCCGACCGCAGTTTGCTCAGCGCCGCGGTGCAGATGCCCACCTGCGTTATGTAATAATGGTTGATTGCCCGCAGGGTCTTCTCGAATTCGGGGTCGTCTTCGTTCATCGCATGGTTTTGGGGTTGAAAAAGGGGCGGCTCCGACCGAACAAGTGACGCAACTTCACTTTAGGAAGAATTCAATGCGGAGACCGCCCCGGCTGCCAGATTTCAGGGACCGCTTCCGGCGCAATGCCTGCCGGCTGCATCCGGAATGCGGGATTGTATGTGTCGTTCAGAGAGCCTTATGACGCCCGCCGCGCCGGATCGTGCGGCGTGAGGGCGTTCCCCCGCTCCCCGGCCCAAAAACGGACGTCCTGCCGCGCGAAATCGAACGGCAGGAACGTCCGGCCCGTATTGTGCCAGAGCAGTAAAATATAATGGGGATTTTGGGCCTTCGGGTAATTCCGGAATCGGATGCGGCGGGACATTTTCTTCGGTTTTCGTTGGTGTGAATCCGCGCCCCGCAAAGGCATAAAAAAAGCAAGGGACGCGATAACATTCCTTACTGAAGGTATTAGGAGACCCCGAATGAGAAATGTACCGCGCCCTTGCAAGTCCCGTCCTTACGGACGGAACAAAACAAGGGCTGGCAACATTTATACCTCATTCTCGAAAAGTTCCTAATTTTTCAGTAAGGCATAAAGAGTTGCTGCTCTCTATATGTTATGTCCGTCGGCTATGCCGAATTATACAATTGCAAAGTTAGCATAATTTCTGCATACATTAAAGTTTGGTCTACAAATATAAACAAAAAAACGAATTTCCCCTTTATGGGGTAATGAAAAAGATTGAAATGGTGATTTTTTTGTAAAAAATTCAGCGAACTGAAACCGACAAATCCCATATTAGTAAATTTGGTCGCTCAACGAATGCGTGAAATTCGGGAACAGCATGACCATACACAAGAGTATTTATCCAATAATACTCACTTAAAGATATGGGATTATGAAAGTGAACAAAAATTCCCCTCATTAGGATCGATTTCTAAATTCTGCGAATTTTACGATATTTCTTTGGAAGATTTTTTTGCGGGAATGACCTATCCAAAAGGACAAAAGAAATAATGTGATTGCAAAAATAATAACCGGGCATCGGAGCAGTTTATAACTCTGATGCCCGGCTTGTTTTATCCGCCGTTTTGCTTGTTATGGCAAACATTCTGCCCGTCTTCCGTATTTTTCGAAAAAAAGAAAATGGTTGATAATCGACTGATTATCAACCATTTACGAGAGCGGAAAACGGGACTCGGACCCGCGACCTCAACCTTGGCAAGGTTGCGCTCTCAAGCCCCCAAAACGCTACGCGTTTAGGGGTAACCAACTGAGCTATTTCACGTTACACACTCTGCCGAGTGTTCCACTCGCATCCTAAAATCGGTCTGTAACACACTCTGTATCACATTTTGAGGCTTGCAAGTTATTTGTAATTTGCAGATTTTTAGTTTGTTAAGAGAGAATCTCCTTGCTGTGATACATAAATCTTTTAACTCGTATTATCCATAAGCATTTATTGAACTAAATATTAAACAATTATATCAGTTAATTCGTTGAATTTCCAAAGCAACCGACCCCAACCTCGGTGCAAGAAAAAGAAAAATTTTCCCCTCTCGCCGTTCGTCTGTTTTCAGCAATTTTCAGTAGCTTTGATTGCTATAAAGAAAAATCCCCGACCGTATGGCCGAGGATATATCTTGTTATATGAACTGCTCTAAATACTTTTCTTTGAACCCAGCTAACGGGAACCGAAATTCTTTCTGCTTACCCTCTAATGATGTGTAGCCAAATACGACTGCATCGCTCTTGATATGGGTTTCAAACAAATTGAGGGTGTGATTGGACTTGGGAAATGTTATAAGGTTGGGCCATGGAAGCACGAGAATCCCTGCTTTTCAATCTTGCGGGTCTAACCGAAAGGAGAATCCTGCTATGTCCTGCCCTCGTTTGCGGAATCAAATTGACATATCCTTTTCAGGGTCGATGTCGAGTTCTAAATAATAAGTGAATTTCAATGGTGTAGGTTCTGCTGTTTTGCGTCCTACAAACAGACAGACATTATAATCCCGTGCGTAAGTTACGGATTTGGCAACATAGGAGTACTGAATATCATCGACAGTCTCGGTCTTTGCCTCTCATTCAATTTTTGGTGTTTTATACATTTTAGCTAAAATTTATGTTGTTATTAAATCTTTGATTATGATATAAATATACGAAAAATTTATGACTTATGCAAATATATAAAAAGGACAAACTTGTGCAGAGGGGCTATAAATTAACCCTTTTGCACAAGTCTGTCCTAAAAAATCGAATCAGTCGTTATTCTTCCACAAACAGCCTTTCTTAAATCCATTGGCTAAAATTACACAAATACTGCCCGATATATATAAGATGATTCGTGCCATTTGGCCAAATTCCTCTTGCTCGTCTGACAATTCGAAATCTGCCCGTATCTGTTCATAAGATTTCCATTGCCTGTTTGTCATATTCATATCGACGAGCGCAATACTGGTTGTAGTATTTTGGGGACTTTGCGTAAATTCTGCGTATTCACACTCCCAAAGCATGTCGATTTTATGGTGCAGTTCTGTTAACAAAGATTCTACCTTGTTATCGGAAAGTGTTTGAGAAAAACACTCCCAACCGAATGCTACCAATAATAAAGATAGCCCTATAATTTCGAATTTCTTTGCCATATTTTTAATCTTTCTCCTGCCATGTCGAAACACAGCAGGAGAAGGTTTGCATTTATTCATCTAATCCCGTAATGCTTGCAAAGCGTTTCCATTCTGTTGCGGCTTTATAGGCATCGGCACAACCCGAAGGTACTTTCAGCACAGAAGATGGATTAATGTCGTAAAAAGCTTTATCACCACAACTTGGTGGTGTTACAGTGCCGATCTTAAACAATCGCAACTCGGGATCATTGCAAAAAGCATATTTATCGATTGTTTCGACCTGTGTACAAGCTGACATATCGACTGTCACCAGATTCTTTAAGGAACAGAAAGCGCCATAATAATAAACATTAGAATAAGAAGAAGAAGAATAGTAACCACCACCGATGGTTTTCAGTTGAGAACCTTTCTCGAATGTTATAGTTGTCAGAGAGGAGCAATTCATAAATGCAGACGCTTCAATCGTCTCCACGCTTGCAGGAATTTCAATAGAGGTCAATGCAGTACAATACGAGAAAGCGCCATAATCAATATCAGAATGATAACCACCGCCAATGGTTTTCAGTTGAGAACTTTTCTCGAATATTACGGTTGCTAATTTCTTACATGATCTAAATGCTCTGTAGCCAATGGATTCTATATTTGCAGGGATATGAATTTCTCTTAGAGATTGGCAACGAACAAAGGCATTATCATTGATTGAAATAATATTATCAGGCAATTTTATCGATAATAATTCGCTACAATCCGAAAATGCAGATGAGGGAATTGAGGTTAAGCCAGTAAAATATTGTAATTCATTAAATGCATATATCCCTTTTCCTCTGAACTCTGTACCAATTGTTGTTACAGCTGCGGCTTCCTCGTATGACAGGGCTCCATCTTCATTTTTATCCCAATTAGTAATACAGATAGTCTTTACTGATGCATCTTCAAATTGAATGATATTCGGGTCTGCCGATTGTCCCGTTTTGGAAATCGTGATTACCGTACCATCCGCTAATTCAAAATAAACATTGTTTTCGTCTTGCGTGATTTTGATGCTGTCTGCATCCTTGCCGTCCTCTCCCGTAGCTTTGCCTAATTGCGTCCAATTCGTTCCGTTGTCATAGGAAATCCACCAATATCCCTCTCGAATTTCGAGTTTAGGCGTAACACCATCTGAACCATCCACGCCATTATTACCGTCTGTCCCTTGTGCTTTTATCTTCTGTCCATCCACAATGATAAACTCACCGTCCAGCGTCCAATAATAGATGCCGTCCGTGTCTTTCTTCACACCGATAACGGGAGTGTTTCCATCTGCACCGTCTTTACCGTTGTAAATCACAATCGGGTTACTCTTGGCAAACTTAATCGTGTAGCCTACCACCTTGCCGTTCTCGGTCAGCGGGTCTACACTCGTAATATAATCGTTGTTTTGGAGTGCTGTTACAATCGTCTGCAATGCAGAGAGGTTGGTATTCGTTTCGTTGCAAAGACGCTGTAAGGCTTCAAATGCAGACCATGTGGGTAGTTTGATTTGTGTACCGTTCGATAAAGTGAAAATTACATAGTCCGTGCTGGTTTCATAATCCACGTCCGAAAACATAGAATCGCTACCGACACCATCTTCACCTGTGGCCTTGCCTAACTGCGTCCAATTTGCTCCGTTATCATAGGAAACAAACCAATAATCGTTTTCGATTTTGAATTGCGGGGTCGTACCGTTGGTTCCGTTTGTGCCGTCTTTGCCCTCGGCTTGGATTTTTCCACCATCGACCACGATAAATTCACCGTTCAACGTCCAATAATAGACACCATCAGTATCTTTCTTGACGCCGATGGTGGGTGTTGTCCCGTCTTCACCGTCTTGTCCGTCTTTACCGTGATAGATGGTAATAGGATTGCCTTTGCTGAAAGTAATTGTATAGCCGATTTCTTTGCCGTCTTTCATAAGAGGTGTAGTCCCCGTAACATAGACATTGTTTTGTAATGCTGTTACGATGGTTTGCAACGATGAAATATTCGTGTTCATCTGCTTGCAGAGTTCTTCTAATTTTGCGACACGGTTTTCCAATCCGTGAACGCTGTTCCAAAGGTCATCATCATCGTATTTACACGATGTGAGCGCAACCACCGCAAATAATGCGGCAAAAGCCAATAGTTTTTTCATAATGAGATTATTTAAGTAAAACAAGTGACGCACGTTTTACCGTATCAACTCCTACTGCGGTGGATTAATACAAAAAAGAAAGTGTGGAGTTGTTCGCTTATCCACATAGAGGTTCTGACAAAACCTTGGTACAAATAAGCAAATCCCCACACTTGGCAGTATATATCGGGA